>Ga0172371_10001586_pt1 | contig 36272 bp, 24 predicted proteins | sample Lak12m_FD_114543 | JGI IMG/M metagenome (GOLD analysis project Ga0172371, IMG submission 114543) | Freshwater microbial communities from Kabuno Bay, South-Kivu, Congo - kab_022012_12m | ecosystem: Environmental > Aquatic > Freshwater > Lake | place: Democratic Republic of the Congo: South-Kivu... | reverse complement strand
GGAATCCAGTCTCGGATGGCCGGGAGCAGTGGAGCGCGCTCCGATTCTCCCCGGCTTGACAGCACTGGCCCCCGGCTTTCGCCGGGGTGACGTTACGTACTTTCCGGTGCGTGCCCCTGTAGCGAATGGGGGAACATGGCCTTATGTTAGCGCCTATGGGGGTCCGGGGAGGGACTTTTTGCAAAAAGTCCCTCCCCGGCGCCTTTTCAGATCCCGTTACTTGCTTCTCCCTTTGCCCTTCTGGCACAGTGCGTACCCGAAGAGAGCCGCGCCCGCGGCGCCGGCCAACTGGGTGTCCCACTTGGTCTTCATGGGTTCCAGGCCGAGCTTCTTCTTGAGCCGGTCGATAACGCCACGGTTCTTGGCCATCCCGCCCGTAATGGCGAATTCGGGCTCCACTCCCACGCGCTCGAGCAGGGAATAGATACGGTCGGCCATGGCCGAGCAGTATGCGGCGAGCACTTCATTGGTCTGGAGGCCTTTGCGCAGAAGCCCGGTCGCCTCGGACTTGGCATACACCACGCACGTGCTGGAAACAGGGATCGGCTCCTTGTCGATCTGAAAGGAACGGTCACCGACCTCGCCGATGGGAACGGAGAGCAGATCCGAGAAGGCCTCCATGCCACGTCCCGTCCCTGCGGCACACTTGTCGTTCATGAGGAAGTTCGTGACCTTACCCTTGTCGTCGCACCGGATGGCCTTGATGTCCTGCCCGCCGACGTCCAATACCGTGCGCACCTGCGGCCCGTAGATGAAATTGGCGCCCCGGGCATGGCATGCGATTTCCGTGACGGTCCGGTCGGCCATGGGGACGTTCACCCGGCCGTATCCCGTGCCGATGCAGTAGTTGATCTTCTCCTCGGTGAGATCGGTCTTTTCCAGAGCGAACTTGAGGGCGTTCCGAGCGCTGTTTGGGCTGTCCGACCCTGTTCTCATGTTGCCGTAGGCAAAGATCTGACCGTCGGCCATGATGACCGCCTGGGAGCTCACCGAGCCCACGTCGATTCCAAGGGTGATATATTTGGCGTCCTGCCATCTAATGTCGGGATTTACCCAATTGGTTTCTTCCCACCTCCAGAATTCCTGTTTCTTCTCCTCTGGCACTGGTATGTCCTCCGATCTTGAGCTCGATCGATGTTTGTGATGTCAAAGCACTATCTTGTCCCAGTGAACATTTGTCGTGTTCTCTTTCCGATCGCTATTTTCCCGCGGCAGCCGCGACGACTGCGGCGCCGACGGCGGTACCGAATTCGGGCTTCTCGGGGATGAAGATCTGCGGTACGGCGAGCTCCCGTTTCAGCGCCTCGACGAACCCGGGATTGTAGGCCACCCCGCCGAGCATAACGATGTCCGGATTCACGCCGATGCGGCGAATCATCGAGACGATTCTGCTGGCCATCGCGTCGTGAATAGCCTTGCTGATGTCTTTGCGCTCGGTTTTGGCGTGGATGAGGCCCACCACTTCGGATTCCGCAAAGATCGTACACTGGGCGTTCATGGGAATGGGGTTGCTGGACGAGAGAGCCAACGGCCCCATTTCGGTAAGCGGCGTCTCGAGAGCACGCCCCATGGCCTCGATGAACGCGCCCGCGCCCGCGGCGCACTTCTCGTTGATGGCAAAGTCTTCAACATTCCCGTTGCCGTCAAACTTCGCCGCGCGGCCCTCTTCCGCGCCGACATCGGCGACGGTTCGGGAATCGGGGAAGAAGTAGTGGGCTGCCATGGCCATGGCCTTTATGTCATTGACCTTAACGTCAGCTCCGCTGATGGATTTGGCTCCCGAGCCGGTGCCGCCGATATGCTCGAGGGCCTGCGCGGAGATTCCGGCGTCCTTCAGGGCCATTTCCAGCGAAGCCCTGACCGCTTCGCTCTGCTCAAAACCGGTCGGAACGATTCCCCGGCCAATTATTTGTCCATCCTTCAGAATGACGGTCTTCGTGTTCTTTGCACCACAGTCGATTCCTGCAGTGATCATTTCGAGAACCTCCTTCAAGGTCCGAGGCGAATCGAAAACCGGCCCCGGTCAGTAGATTCGTTTCTATCGGTTGATCGGGGCCGATGATCTTGGCGACCGAGAACGGATTTCAACCTTGCTTACGGGACTGGTTTGATCATACAATAGTATAGTGCTGGAGGGAGGTTGAACATGTCCTCAGATGATGAAATTACCGTCAGCCCGGAATTGAGCGAGGAGTTCAGGAATTTTGATGAGTTCTGTTCGGAGAACACGGGCCGGGAGTTAACCTACCTCGAAGTGGTGATCAAGAACCCACTGGACATGGATACCGTAACCCTGGCCTTTTGCATGAGACACCTCGTCCGTCTTTCCAGGCCACTCACCGATTTCCTCCTGGGGTCTTTGGACGGAGAGTCCGCTCCATCACTCCAAAGCATCCTGGACGCCAAGGGGATTCAACTGGACAAAACGCATGCGCCAAACCTTCGGCAGGTCATCTTCGCCTATCGGGACGCTCCTGAAGAGGAAACGACTCAGAACCTGGTGAAAGCCCTGCAACTCATCACCATGGCCAGGGAACGACGCAAGGTGGTCCTGAATCTCGGCGAATCCTATGCTCCGCCGGACGAGGGATGGACGCCGGAGGACTTTGGCGGAGACGATTCCATGCTCGAGACGGTCCGCCAGATCGAAGATCCCCGCTGGGTAGAATCTCAGGAGAGTTAATCACGATGCAGGAAACTTTTCTTGCACCACTTTCCGAAGACGGGAAGAGGGTGCTGGACTTGGTGAAGACTGACCGCCACAAGGCCGCAGAGCTTATGGAAGCGCTTTCCGGCGACGAGCAGGTCAACCTCGTGAGTCGGCATGCGATTCGTGACCCCAAGGGAGCACAGGAACTGCTCTTCCTGCTCACCGACGACAGGAGCCGGGAGATCGTGGAAGGACTCGGGGACCGGACCCTCTTCCGGATCATGAAGGCCCAGAGCTCGACTCACATCGGCGTCTTGTCGCTCGTGAACCCGGAACGGGTCCAGTCCGTACTCGATTTGGATCAGGAGCTTTTCTCCACGAAAGGGACGACCGATCCGCAGGTAGCCTACCATTGGATGGTCAGCTTCCTCGAGGAGGATGACGAGACGTTCGCGAGACTGCTGAGGAGCATCGACATCAGGGTGGTGGCATCCGCGTTTCAGGACAAGGTGCTCCGTCCCGGAGCCAAGTCCCCGGATGCCCTCGAAGAAGAGCAGGAGGCATCGTTCCCGGCCGATTTTTCCGTGAAGCTGGATCGAGGCGAGCTCAAGCCTGACGACCTCGAAATCACCGAGGAGGAAACCCGGGACATCCTCACAAAGGTTCACCTGGTCGATGAATCCTATTTTAACGAACTGGTTTCAATTATGGTCCGCGAGGAGGACCTCAAGACGCGAACGGCCGAAGAGGCATTCGACCGCATCCATCAACAGGTCGGGGACCTGAGCGCGGTGACCGAAGAAGCTGAAGAAATGTTCATACCTCTGGACGAGTGATTCCTGCCAATTTCCTGTGAAAAGGCGAATGCGGGGGGAGACCTTTTTGAAAAAAGGTCCTCCTCCCGCACCCCCTTTCCTAAAACTTTCAATATATTGACGGCTCCCTTTGGTCGCCGCTTGGTGTTGCCCACGCGCAGCCGGCTTTCCGTGTTGACCCGAATGTGGGTGCAACGGTACCATTTTCACAGGAAGTCCGTGAACCGCACCGCGTCCAGACTGGCAGTTCCGGATTCTCCGGAAGCAATCTTGCCGACCAGTTCCCTGACCTCTGCACCTACCAACGGACCTATGGCCGCGTCGGCCGTCGCTGTGAGCACCATGCCCGCGTCAACGCTGTCAAGGTCAAAGGCCAGTGCGGTGTGAGGATCGAAACCCTTGCCGAAAGCCATGTTCCAGGCGCCGGCAGGAGCTGCCCCAGCACCGACGCCGACATCGGAGTCCGTCCCCGGACCGCCGGAGACCAGCACGTCCGGAGGGATGGTCGTCGGTTCGGAGGCAACCGCGGTTCCGTCCGCAGGGGAATCGCCCGCGTCCGCGGCCGAAGCGACGCTGGTCTGGGCGGTGATTCCTCCTCCGGAGCTCGTATCAACCTGCGATAGATCTGTCACGGAAGCGCTTCCGGAAAGGTCGACCCTCTGCCCGCCCGTAAAGGAGGCGCCTGAATCAGCCGCCGCGGTCACCAGTCCCGTCGTAGTCGCTGCGCTGGCGGAAGCGTCCAATATGCTCAGGAGCGAAGAATCCTGGGAGCTCGTCACAGTGCTGAGCGCGGAGAGATCCTGACTGGATGAGAAAGAATCAATCGCGGTGAGCAGAGGCTCGGTCGTGACCGGGACCGCCGCGAACGAAACGACATCAAATGTCGAAGATGCAGCCAGGTCTGCTGCAGGAGACTCCGAGACTCCGTCCGTCAAGGGGTCAACAGCCGACAGCCCTGACCCGAAGGGCGTGGTGCGGATCGGCGTCAGCTTGAAATTGTCGATGGCCGCATCGAGGTACCAGTCAAAGCCGTGAACGTGCAGCTCCACCACAAGGTTCGTGGCCCCGACGTTGTGAATATCGCTTACCAGTGAAGCCGGCGCATTCATGGTGTAATGGGTCAGGGCGCCGCCCAAGGCGGTCTCCCCCGAATTGGTCGCCCACTGTGCGACATGGGAGGGATCGCCGGCGTTATAGACCGACATGGTCACATACTGAGACCCCGATGTGTCCGTGAACGGCGTGGCCGCATTGGCGCTCCAGATCGACATGTCCCACTCGATTTTCAACCCCGTCAGATTCGCGTCAATATTATCTGCGGTATCATAAAGAGTGATGGTCTGACTCAGGGTCGCGTCCCTGAGCCCGCCGCTGAGCAGCACTGCCGCGTGATCCGTGGTGCTACCGTCCACGGTGATGCCGGGCGAAAGGGCATGGATGGAAAACTGCAATTGCTCGTTCCCGTCCACGTAGTCGTGGACGGTTTGGAGGGGGTCAATGAAGGGATGATAGACGGTGAAGCCACCCGGTTGATTCTGTCCCGTTGTCAGGTTATAACCTGCACCGTCCTCGGTGACATACGTCCAGGTCGTCTTTCCGCCCACGCTATCCTGGACGATGCCCGCGGTACCGAATTCTTGAAGGTTCTCAGGAGTATACGAACGACCTTCCGGGGGGGCGGGGTAACTCTCGCTCAACGTCCAGCCGTCGTAACCGGTAGTATCCTCGAAGCTCCAGTTTTCGATGGCCTCTACGTGGATGGTCACCTTGGTGGGGCCGCCGTTGCGCCAGTCGGTCGTGCCGAGATCGAATCCCAAGTTGTTGAAGAGACGGTTCGTTTGACCATCCAGACCTACGACCACATCGATGTCGCCATCGCCGTTCACATCTCCAACAGCAACAGACCGACTGTAAGTACCACCACCGAAAGCACCGATATTCCTACCAGCGTCAAAGGTCGCTCCGTTGTACAAATAGTACCTGGCTTCCTGCCCGTTGGCGTAATCGGCGGTTATCACGTCCAAATCACCGTCGCTATCAACATCTGCGAGACGGATGCTCCCCGTGTTGAGGGTATCCGTCGTGATCCGTACCGCGGTCCAGGCTGCCGTACCATCTGACTCGGTGATGGTATTCTTGTACATCCAGTTATCGTAGCCATTGCGAGCGATCACAATGTCGAGGCGTCCATCGCCGTCTACGTCGCCGACCGCGGAATCGTATACATACTGACGACCGCTCGTGGGGAGCAATTCTATGGGTCTGATCGAGAAATCACCAGTGCCGTCGTTGTAATAGACCACACTACGGTCGTACGATGACATCCCGCAAAAGATATCTTGGAACCCGTCATTGTTGAAATCCCCCGCGGCCACCGTGGAGGTGGTGGCGGTAGCGCCGGTGGGCAACACGTACGGTGTCATGTTGAACGTGCCGTCTCCATTCCCCCAGAAAATGCGCGCTGCCTGTGTGCCGGTGCCGCCGGAACCGAAGACGATGTCGAGATTGCCGTCGCCGTTAAAGTCTGCAACCGCCACACCATAATCCGTCGTGGTCTTCGTAAACTGAACAGCGGTCTGGAATTGACCGAGGGTATTGTTCCAGAGGTAGACAACGTCGGCCTGATTCGTCGTCCCGTAGTTTCTTATCACCACATCTACATAGCCGTCGTTGTTGAAATCCCCCGTGGCCATGGAACGTGAGTCACGCGCAGCAAGTCCAACCTGGGTGTCTATATTCTGATCGGCGCCGAACGCCCCGGTCCCATCGTTCAGGCTGTAATAGTTATATTGATTGGCCCCTCCGTCGGATGCTACCACATCGAGGGTGCCGTCGGCCCCAAGGTCGGCGAGGGCTATGTCATAGGTATCGAGCGTCTGGGTACCGATCGCAGTCCCGCTGCCCGTGGTTGGGAGCCCTTTCCAGGCGCCGCTCGTGGTCTGAAACGCATACTGGAAGGTGTCGTCACCCCAGTAATTGGGGTCGGGAGTGTAGGTGAACTTCTGATAGAAGTAATGCCCGGTGGCGCTGTACTGGATCGTGGTGACAACCCCGTTCTCGTCTTCCGCGACAATGTCGCCATGCAACGGTAAGTATCCGCCGGTCGACATCGAATCGCCGCCGAATATCACGAACCTCTGCTGAGTCGGATCTGGGGTAAGTCGGTCCGAATCATATCCAACAAGGGTGAACGTGACGGAATTGGCATCGCCCGTGTGGTTCATGGGCGCGGCGATCGTCATCTTCTGGCCTTGAGGCAGGTCATAATCGGAGTTGGTGATGGTCACGGTAAAAGAGGTGTCAACCGCGGCCCCATCCGGGTCGGCGCAGTGGATCGTGATGGTCGTGGTACCGATTGCATTGGGATCATAATCCAGCGTCAGGGTGCCCCCTGCTATGGTCACTCCGTCCGGCTCCAGAAAGAGACTCGGATTGGTGTTTCCGATCACGGTGTAGCCGAGGCTGCCAGGGGTCTCAACATCTGAGAAATGTTGATTGAGGACTATGTTTGTGGGCGCGTGGCCCTCGGTGAAAGCCAAGTCGAGAATGGGCTGGCTCACGATGGGCGGGTCGTTCACGGGAAGTACCGTGAACGTGAACGTCTGATATTGCGAATAGATTTCGCCGTCAAAAGCCTTCACCTGAATGTCCACCGACCCACTGGAATCCGCATGATTGGTGAATGTGAACACCCCGGTATTGGTATTCAATGACAGGCCGTCCAACACGAGACCGCCCTGGTAGGCGATACTTCCAAGTTGGTATGTCAGGGTATCTCCCTGAGGATCGCTGAAGTGCGAGCTGACATTGTAATCGTAAGGCGGCGTAAAGTCCTCATTCTGGGCCGGTGGATCGGGTACGCCGGTGGAAGTCGGCACGTTGGGATTCCCCGCGGAGTACGTCAAGGGAATGTTTGACAGCAGGTAGTAACCGCCGGTCATGTGCTGGTTCGATGCGTCGCTCCAACTCGTGGCTTGAATCGAATACGTACCCGCGGCCAAGTTCATCTGCCAGAGCAACGAGTCATTCCCGCACCAGTCCGGCACTTGCCTCTGTCCGGGGTTTCCCCAGTCGTCATTAGCCGTCAGCCAGTCGGCCGGGTCCGGCGTGGATCCGGAATAGAGGTCGAGCCAGCAGTCGATGAAGCCGGCCTGCCCGTGGATCAATTCCGGATGAACGGTCTGCATACCGATAGACACGGTCGTGGCCGCGGTGAGCGTGAACGTCCACGTTTCCGCGTACGCTACGGTTCCGGGCTGGACATTCTCAGGATCTAGAGTGTCGAGCGCGCTGTAGTACTGATTGCACGTGGCCAGACTGTCCAACGGCGGTCCCCCTAGCCCCGGATAGACTCCCGCCGGAAAGATCAGCACCGAATCCGAACCCGAAATGGTCTCCGTGGCAATGAGCGGCGCCATGGTGACCCCCGGCAGCGAGGAGTATTCCAAGGACCAATCCGCCGCATTCCCACCGGTGGCATCGGTGCTCGCAAACACCACCGCGTGCGTATAGGCGGCGATCTGGTCGATGAGGGCCTGACCTTCCGCGCCGTGCGCAATGGAGCACCCGAAGAACTCAATCTGAGCGGTCGGAGCCAGGTCTTTCGCCAGGGCTTCGAGGTCGGCCACGTGCTTGAAGAGATTATCCGAAGTAATGTGATCGGCCCCGATCTTTACAACTCCATCGGAACCATGATCGACAAAAGCCAGGGTCCCGATCTTTTCCCCGGTGGAACGCACCACGCTGTCGAGCATCGCGGTGATGGTGCTCAAATTGTCTTTCTGAGCATCGTAGACAATGACCATGGAGCCGTTCGAGGCCGCAGCATGGGACACGGATTCAATCTGATCGATCGCGTTGGAAACGAGGACCACGTTGAGGTTCTGCTGGAAAACGTCGGCCGGGGTATCCTGGGCCGCGTCGGCCTGCGCGGTCTGGGCAGCCGCGGTGGTTTGCGGAGCGGTTGCGGTCTGAGCTGCCGCGCCGTCAGGGCTATCCGCGGCCTGGGCGCCGAGAGATGTTTGGTCTGCATGATCCTGGGTCGGCTGATCGACAGCCGCGTCAAGGACGATCCGCTCCTCGAGCGCCTCCAGAATCATCTCAGGGCCATAGAATCTCGTTTGTTTACAACCGCGTCTTTTCATATCCGCCCCTCACTGACCTCGTCCCAATTGCCATGACCTTTCGGTCACAGGGAACCGTAAGAATATTCAATTCGGCGCTGAAGACCATCGCGACCACGCGCTGCGGCTTAGGACCACCGTTTCGGAGAAACACGTTCCGGTCTATGCGTCAACCTTCTTGGCACGCTGCAATTTTGTTGCCACGCGCTTCGGCCCTCTCTCCTCGCCCTCGTCAGGACTCGGCAGGACGCCCTCATCAAGCCACAGACTCTCCTGGAATCGAAGCGTCCAACTGCCTCTACTGCCGACCCATCGACCCACGGGTTTGTTCCTCAGGAACAACCGATATTGGGTCCTGCTTTCCGACGCGAAGGCCACCACGCTCAGTCGGCTTCCTCCCCATGCCCGTACACGCAAAGGAACCCCGTGTGACAAAAACCGGCACACCGGTGACAAGAAACGTCGAAGAACCCGCGGAATGGTCCGCCTCAGTCGCAGCCGCCAGGCACCCAGTAATCCGCTCACACCCCCGTAAATCTTGAGCAGTTCTCCCTTTCGTTCAGCGAAGGCAACTCTGCCAATTATCTTAACAGGAGCAAGAATCGGACCATCAATGCTATCGTTGTTGTCGCCCCGCGTCAAGACTTCTTTGCCGTGGCGCGACACGACGCGGTGCGCCAGTGGTATCGGCGAATCGGAGGGCAGAAACACCACCACATCCCCCGCCCTTACCCCGCTCTTTCCGCACCGCGTCACGTGGAGAAGGTCTCCGGGGAGCAGAGTCGGAACCATACTCGTGCCCCGACAAAGCATGAGGAGGTCGTCGGAAGACTCCGAGCCGAGGGGGAAAGCGGGCTTGAATAATGGTTCCTTGTTCATGGGTCATCCGCCCGATGGAGAAGAGCTAAATGTTCCTTTTCATAAATGCAGTCACGGATTTGCGGTCCATGAGATTGCTTCCCCCGCCTGCAGCGGGGTCGGATGGGTGACCATTCACTTACGCGCGGGGCTCAAAGAAGCAGGACTTACAATCTCCCTGATCTCGAGTCCTTTCAAAATCCCCCCTGCCCCCCCTTTACTAAGGGGGGGCAGGGGGGATTTCATGCTGCATGTAACTGAATGCGTAACTGTTCACCGGGACCTGAGAACATGCCCCCGAAGAAAGAACAGGGGAACTATCCACAGATGACGCAGATGACACAGATATTGGAAGCCATGATCGTCTTGGTCCCCTCTGGGCCTTTGCAACGAACGATTTCAATCTGCGGCCATCTGTGAAATCTGCGGATTACGCTCAGGAATTCTTCATCTTCAAATTTCGGCGGCCTCTGAGGCTCCGCGGTGAACGGTTACCTGAATGCTTACTCGGATGGTCACACCTCCTCCAGGAGTTTCCAGAGCTCACCTGTCATGCTCACCTTCAGGAAAAAGGCAGGGACTGCATGCGCGATGGTGCACGCGTTGTCAAAGAGCTTTGATCTCCATTGCCGCTGAAGGGTACGGTCCAGATTTGCCCAGCGCCTGAAACAGGCCTGCCGTGCCGAATCGGCTATCCTGGCCGCGGCGGCGCCACGTCCCATGGGAACGATTTCGTCCTCCACGGCCTGCTGCAAGAAGCAGATTGCGGAAATCGGCACGGCACGGGGCACGTACAGCGTGTGGCCGGAACGGCCCATCACGTGATCGCTCCACGTGGGCAACGGATAAGCCCGGTACCCGTCGCCCCTATCCTTGAGGATGAGCGCTTCGTCGTCGCTCAGCACGTTCCAGCGCTTCGGAAGCCTCCGGCAGGCGGTCGTCTTCCCGGTCCCACTTGAACCGCAGAGAAGAACGCCCCTGCCATCCAGTTCAACGAGAGCCGCGTGCATCGGCGCGCCCCCTTCCTCCACCGCCTTACGGTACGTGGGATAGAGGGAGTGCCACATCATGATCACTTGGTGCGGACGGAGCGGCAAATTTACCAGCTCGCACACCAGGTCGGTCTTGAGAGGGTGCGACCATATCCTGACAAGGTTCAGGTCGAGAGCTGTCCATCCGTCTCTCCGGAGACCGGCAAGAACTCCGGGGTCCGAATCCCGACATCTTGACTTGAACAGGCTTTGAGATCGTGGGCCCCACAAAAAGTGAATCCCCGCCGCACCGGCTTCACGGCCCGGGTTCAGGTTCATGATCGAAGCCATCTTGTCCAGCCACGCACCAGTCGCAGCCGTACCCGTGAGATTCCACGCGAATCCGTCACCGAAACTCAGCACATAACCGCGTGTGGCAACGGCGGGCGAGTCGCCGGTGGCTTCTACGTACTCGCGTGCGTGAGGGGCTTCCTCGATCACGGAATCACGTGCTGGGTCCATTCGAGCACCAGGTGGCGGCATTGCTTCCCGACACACAAGCCAGCTTGGCCGAAGGACCGACCACGCATCCCGATCCGGCCTTGTTGCCGTTGGGCCAGCAGTTCCCCAGATCGCTGGTGCCATTGTTGCACAGGGCCGAGGCCTGGGGCGTGCTGTCCTGCAAATCCACCAAGACGGGCTTCGTATACTTTGGTCGGGTTTCATTCATGGCCGGCACACCCTTTCAACCGGGATTCAGGAAACAGGCCCAGATCACGAGCTTCCTCGCAGAACCAGTTGGCTCCCCACAGGTGACCGCTGAGGCTGTAATTCTGGGCAATGCACGAACCGAGGCACAGTTGGCTCATGAGGCACCTTCCGCACGCGCCCTGGAGTCGGTGCGGTAAGCCTGCTCTGAGCTCGAGCAGGACCGGATGAGCGTCCCATACCGTCCCGAGCGGATCACGATCGGCCCGACCGAATACCAGATCCGGCACTGTCTCACCGATTCCGCACAGTGCATAGGAGCCGTCGCTGAGCACTCCGAGCAGGTTGAGAACCCTGCACCGCGAGCACCCGTCCCCAGACTCTCCGAACATCCCACTGAGGGGACGAAATGCCGGCGGATGACTGTAAAACAGCGGTATCGAGGCGGCAGGGGCCAACTCGCGCTCCACCCACCGGCCAATTCGAAGCACTTCCTCGACCGACGGGACCTCTTCGTTGCGATGGAGGCGCTCTCCTCTCGCGATCGGTTGAACGATGTTGAATTTTACCGAGCTCGCACCCAGGGATTCTGCGAGGCGGACGACGGCCGCCATCTGGTCTTTGTTCCGATTGAGCAGAGACATGATGATCTGAGGTCGAATGCCGGACCCCACCAGCGCGCTGATGCCTCGAACCGCGCTCCGGAACGCACCGTGCACGCCTCGGAGCCAGTCGTGGGACTCGGCTTCGGCTGCATCGAGGCTCACGGCGACCGAGACGTCCTCGCACGAGGCGATGAGCCGAGCGAGATGAGCAGTGCATTCGACTCCGTTCGTCTCGACCTGCAGGGCGAGCTCCTCGTGGCGGACGCTGTCCAGAATCTCGTCAATACGCGGGTGGATGAGCGGTTCGCCTCCGGTCAGCTTGACCCCACGCAGGCCCATATCTTTGGCCTGATCGATGATCGAACGAAACAGGCTCACGTCCAGCGCGGGGAAAGGCCCGTGCTCGCCCTGGAAACGCGGCTCGATCCAACAGTGGCGACAACGGAGATTGCACCCACCGGTCAAATAGAAATAGATTTGCCGGAGCGGAAACTGGGGTTCTTGCGCTGCTTCCCTGGCTTCGCCACCCATTTCGGGTCACCTCATGACATCAGGTTACTATACCGGCGCGTCGTCGGCAATGGGAAAGGGACTGGACGGTTTCGCAAGGACCATCCGAGGGATCGTCCTTCCCGGGAAGCCGCAGCGCTTGACTTGTCGGCGCCGCGCCATAAACTGAGACACTGACGGAAGCGGTCCGGAAACGAACTTTTTGCAAAACGTCCCTCCCCACGGGATCTTCACAGAAGTGCACCATGGAGCAGGCCCCGAAATTCAGGACCGATCTTGTCGTCTTCCGGCAGGAGGACCATACCGGAAAAGAGCGGGTAGTCCTCAAGGACCCGGTTTCCGAGAAGTTCTACCGCCTTTCCGAATACGAATTCGCTTTCCTGAAGACCCTCGACGGCGCGCGTAGCGTCGAGCACGCGGTGGAAGCTCTCAGGGCCGCGGGTCGTCACTACGCGCTGGAGGATGCGAAGTTCATTGTCGGCACCGCGGCTCAGGCGGGCCTGTTGCTGGGGACAAGATTCAGCACTGCGCCCTTCCAGCAGGATCTCAAGGCGAGATTGGAGAAGGCCAAGCGTGCCAGGCTTTTCTCGAGCATCTATTTCCTCTTCGTGCCGCTCTTCAATCCTGACCGGTTCCTCGAAAGGACCTTGCCTATTTTCAGGGCCGTGGCCAACCGCTGGACGCTGGCGCTCGTAGCGTGCGCGGTTCCCGGAGCGCTCTACCTGCTGATTTCCGGGCTTCCCCGTTTGCAAACTGAGTATCTTTTTTTCTTCAACTGGGAGAACCTGCTCTATTTATGGGTCACCGTTGCCATTGCCAAGCTGGTGCACGAGCTCTCCCACGCGTACGTGGCAAAGAGCTTCGGACTGAGGGTGCCGGAAATGGGGCTTGCGTTCCTCATCTTCTTTCCCTGCCTGTACTGCAACACGACCGACGCGTGGCAGCTCGCGGACCGCAGACAACGCGCCGCGATCAGTGCCGCGGGAATCGCGGCCGAGGCGGTCTTGGCAACCTGCGCAGCGTACGTCTGGTCGTTCTCCATGCCCGGCCTCGTCAATTCCCTGGCCTTTTATCTCATGGCAGTCTCATTCGTTTCCACGGTGCTTTTCAACGGCAATCCGCTCATGAAATTCGACGGGTATTTCATGCTCAGTGATTTCCTGGGCATGCCGAACCTCTCCCCGAATTCTCTGAAATACCTGAAGTATCTGTTCATGAACCGCGTGATGGGCAATGATTTCATTCCCAACCCCGCGCGAACGCGAAAAGAGACCGTGATCTTCACGACGTACGGCATCAGCGCGTTTCTGTATCGCGTTTCGCTGTATACGTCTCTTGTCGTGACGGTCTACTACCGCTTTGACAAGCTCCTCGGGATACTGCTGGCCGTTCCGGCCGTGGCGCTCTTCATTCTCAGACCTATCCGGGCAGGACTGGCGTCCCTGTACCGGAGCCGTTCCCGCCTGAGGCCGAGGCTCGCGGGGTCCGTTGTTTTGCTGCTCACAGTGGTTGCGGTGCTGGCCGCGCTCTTCGTGCCGTGGTCCGGAAAGTCCGTGTACCCCTGCTTCGTAGCGTCTCGGGAAGTTCAGAAATTGACCGTGCCGCTGCACACCCTGGTGGCAGAGGTCTTCGTTCGCGATGGAACAGCGGTCCGCCGAGGAGATCTGCTTTTTCAGTTGGACGTGACCCAGCTCCAGCTCAAACTCGTTCAGAAACAGATCCAGAGCGAGCTCCTTCAGAAGGAGATCCAGTTGCTGGCGGTCGATGAAAAGCTCAGATCCAAGATCGAAGGACGGGAAGTGGAACTCCGACAGGCCGAGGACGACATACGGCATCTTCAGGAACTGGTCAGGTTGGCGCAAAGCAGCATCAGGGCCCCTTTCGACGGAGTCGTCACGACGCTGGACCGCCGCATGCAGCCGGGGTTCCAGCCCGGCGAGGGAGGAGTGGTGGGTGAGCTTCAATCGCAAGAGGAATGCGTGGTTCACGCACTCGTTCCTGCAGAGGACATTCATCAGGTTCGAGTGGGCCAACCGGTCGAGATATGGTTTCCCATGGGGACCGGAACAATGCTGGCCGGAAAGATCGATTCGGTGAAGGCGTACAGCGAGGCCGATTTGCGCAACTCTCCCTTTTCGAGCCGCTTCGGCGGCGAGCTGGCCACTGAGGTCATGGGAGAGAACCGCCGGGACGCGCCGCTGGAGGCTCAGTATTGCTGTTCGTTTTTCTTCAAGAACGTATCCGATCCCCTACCACTGGGCATGACCGGGCGCATGGCCATCACCTTTCCTCCCAGGAGCGCTGCAACGCGTCTCATGGACGGGCTCATGAGAGCGTTCAACCGGGAGTCCATACTGTGAGATTCCTGAGGGATTACCAGTGGCGAGCCGGCGAACCATTCGAGGCAGGAGGTTGATATGACCCAGGATGACGTCGTACCGGCTCAGAGCCGGATTGAAGCCCGCGCGTCCGAGGTCCCGGCTGCTGACACCATCGATCCGAAACAGCGGGCACTCGCCGTTGGGCTCGAGCTGTCCAAGAGGGCTCTGGAAGCCGAATCGCTCGATGAGCTGTTCTTCCTGCTCACGAACGATCTGCGGATCCTCGTTCCGTTCGACCGAGCGCTTCTCATCACGCACGTCGGGGGCAAGTCGGCGCTCGTCGCCGCGTCCAACCAGCCGGTTCTGTCCCAAAAGACGAGCCTGTACCAAGCCGTCTCCGCTCTTGCCGAGCACCTGACGGGCGTCGAGAAGGCTGTTTGGCTCTCGAGCGCCGCGGAAACGATCCATCTCCCCGACACCGAGCTCCCTGCTTCAGCACGGGAGCGCCTCGCTGACTACATGAAGCTTTCCGGGTGCGCGTTCCTGCTCGGCGTGCCGCTCAGGCACAACAAATCCCTCCTGGGCCACTTGCTGCTCGAATTCGACGAAAAGAGCGTTCCCAACGAGGTCCAGGTGCTTACCCTGCTGAGCCTGGCCCCGTTCTTTGCCTCGGCTCTCACGGAGAAATGGCTGTTCAATGAAAAACCCGACCTTTGGAGAGCGCTCGTACCCGCCGCGACTATCGGCGCTTCGCGGCCAAGGGCGCTGAAGGCCGGCGCTGCCGCACTCGCCATTCTCGGGGTTGCCGCGCTCCTCTTCCTGGTTCCCGTGAGTCACACCGTGGGAGGAGAGTCCGAAGTGGTCCCTCGCGACAGGCACGCCGCGTTCGTGATGATGGACGGGCTGGTGGATCGCATCAATGTCAGGGAAGGGTCGCGGGTGGAAAAGGGCCAGGTTCTGGCGATCCTGGACCGGAGGGATCTGGATCACGACATCGGGACCGCACAAAGGCGGTACGACATCCTCACCAAGGAAGAAATGCTCCTCAAGAGAGAATCGGGGCAGGACCCATCGAAACTCGCGGAGAGCCAACTCGTTCATCTCAAGCGTAAGAGCTCGTGGGAGGAACTGAAGTATCTCAAATGGAAGGCACAGTTCCTCGAGATCAAAGCGCCGGTTTCCGGGATCGTTTCCACCAAGGAGGTGGACAGCCTCGTGGGAAAAAAATTCAAAGCCGGCGAGCCACTCTGCGAAATTGCCATCCCTGGGGAGCTCTGGGCCGAAATTTTTGTCCCCGAGGACCGGGTCAGCCTCGTGAGGAAAGGGCAGCCGGCGACCATTTACCTGAGCACCGAGCCTGGGACAGGGTATCCTGTTCGGGTGGAAGAGATCGCGCCCATAGCCGACGTGCTGCCACGGCTTGGCAGCACATACCGGGTCAGGGCTCCTTTCGTCAACGCACCGGAGTACGTCAAGGTGGGCATGAAGGGGGTAGGCAAGATAGACGCCGGACGGACAAACCTCTTTGACATCATCTTCCAGCGCCTCCTCAGCCGATGGAACAAGTTCTCGATCTATTTTTGAACAGGATCGGCCGTCTACCCTCGTTCCCTGGGGATTCCCACACCCGGCCCGCCGACCCCGTCTCCACGTTCCGTCTACCTTCGTTCCCTGGGGATTCCCTCCGAAACTCCTGCGACCCCTGGACCCTACATCGGATCAGGTGGGCGGGGCGGTCTTAACCACCTAGATGCGGCGTTTTGTATCGCAGCGCGACGGGAGACCCTCATGCCCTCAAAGGCTGAGATGGGAAAATCGGCTCAGGGCTCCCAGTCCGCGTCAGCGGGCTTCATTTCTGTGGCGGAGGCCAAGGCCATTGCAATCAGCACTGACGCGGCGGCACTACTTTGACAACATGTTTGTCCTGCGCTCGTGGCGTTCCGTTCCATGGGTGGAGGTGTATCTCAAAGAGTACGACAGCGTCATAGAGGCCGTATGAAATGTGGTCGGATACGTCAGGTTCTACAACCAGGATCGTCCCGTCAATCCCTCGGAAACAGATCCCCTTACTGTGAAAAGCGTTGACAAAGCGCCCTGGGGCGGTTATGGTCAGCGACGCTTGAATAGGCATCTTCAGCAACGTGACGACTGTTTTCCCGCCCTTGAGATTCGTGCGGGCCCAAATGAGGCTCGTTTCGGGGTCCGGAGAATCATTCCCTGATCCTTCTTTGACACCAGGACGACCGGCACGGCGAGACCGCCGCATAATTCTTTGTGACTGACAAAAGGAGTTGATTCAATGATTCCGCCCCGGCTCCTGATCGTGGGGATGACGCTAATCCTGGGGATATCGGTGTTCAACGCCGTCTTCACCGTGGACCTGCGGAACCAACTGCACAGGACGGAGAAGAGCCTCCGGGCCAAGATCACCACGATGCAATCCCCTCTTGTGGTTCCGGTTCTCGAAGGCATAGAGATGCACGCTGTCGGCAAGCACTGGGTAAAGGCGATCCCGTACGACATCAAGTTCTCGCGCGAGGGTGATTGTATCCAGAATGAGTATCGTGACCGTGAGGCTTGCCCTGGACGCATTTGCCCGAAGTATGAGATCCCCTCGCTCAAGAGAGAGGTGCCGTTCCACCCGCTCATGTGGGCCTACAACGCTCTCAATGCCTCGTCGTACGCACAACAGACCAACCGGTTGCAAGAGACAACGCCATTGATTGACGCCCTCGTCAAGGAAGCCATGGAGAACGCCATAGAATCAGGGCCGGCATTGTACTTTGGGTATCCGTTCCGGTACCGACTCGCGGACAAATCGCTGGAGCCCCCTTGGTTCAGCGGCATTGCGCAGGCGCACGTCCTGGCGGCCTGGATAAACCTTTACCGGGTCACCGGTGAAATGAAGTTTAGGGATCTGGCCGAGAAGACCTACCGTTCATTCCTGCAGATACGCACGAAAGAGGACCTGAAAGCCCCGTGGGTCACGTTCGTCGACAACGCAGGATATCTCTGGTTCGAAGAATATCCTTGTCCCACCGATCCGCAACCTCGCGTCCTCAATGGACACATCTGTGCGATCATGTGCTTGTATTCCTGGTACCGCTTGGAGCCCAGCCCCGAAACCCTTACCCTGATTCGTGCAGGAATCACGACGGTCTCGCGCTACTTCAATGAATTCCGCAGACCGGGGAGCGTCATCAACTACCATCTATTGGGGGAGCACGAAGATTACGACCCGAGACGAGCGGTGAGGCAGCAGGAATGGCTCTACAGGATCACTGAAGATCCCTACGTGAAAAAAACAAAGTCTGCGCTGAAGACCGACGTACGTTTCTGAACCGGACCCGTTTACTTTCGGTCTCAGCCGGAAGAGTTTCGCGCAGGCAGGGCTGGTGTCTTTCGAAGAAATGTCTTCATGGTGACACATATGGGGTCCCAGCCGCGGATAACCACGATGAGGTGTTCGATGGCTTCCGTGCGCAGACGCCCGATGCCACACCCTCATCAACATTTGGCCATGCGAAAGAGAAAACGCGGTAAACCGCACAGAAGGAAGGGCGACTCGGCCTGCTCGCTTCCCGGCAACCCACACATTCAAAAACCCAATGTTCTTTAAGAGTTGACGTTTCTTGATGCCTGTGGTAAGAATCAGATAACATGTAGCGATTTTTGCTTGATTTTTCTGTTCGTTTCGTCTTAGGGGCGGAGGTTATGGGTCGATGAGTTCGGGCCTTCGGTGCTGGCGTCTATTCGTAGGTCTCGTCCTGGCCTTGGTTTGCACGCCGGACCAGGCCACGCTCCAGGCCGGGACCACGCGACCGGACTCCGTCTCATCACGTCCCGCAGCGCGGGATACGATGCCCGCCGAGGATTTGCCCCCCGTCGAAGAGCTCCCTCCGGTCAAGCCCGAGTACCGCACCGCGCCCGAAGCCACCATCATCAATGCGGTACGTTCGGCGACCATCGCTTCGGAAGTGAGCGGCATTATCGAGATATTCGCCTTCGATGAAGGCGATTTCATTCAGGAGGGCGAAGTAGTCGTCGAGATCTCCCCACGGCGTTTCGCGTTGCTGGCGAAGAAGGCTTCAGATGCTCACCAAGGCGCTGAGCTCGCTGTGGCCCGTGCGGAGCAGCAGGTGAAGCTCTTGCGGGAACTGCTCACCCAGGACGCCACCACCAGGCAAGAGCTCCTCAAGGCTGAAACCGACCGGGACGTGGCCCAGAGCAGGGCTCGCGAGGCGAGGGCAGACGTGGAGCTCGCGCGGTTGAACCTCGAAGATTGCCGGATCACCGCGCCGTTCTCCGGGTATCTGGCAGTTCGGTTCAAACAGCCGTTCGAAGCGGTGGAACGTTTCGAAAAGATCTTCACGATCGTGGACAGTTCGAGTGTCTACGCTGTGGCAAACGTACCGGAGGAGCTCCTCCCTGTTTTCGGCAAGGGCTCCGAGGCGTTTTTCCTGGACTCGGCCGGGCGGACCTTCGCCGGGAAGGTGGAGAGAGTCGGAAAACTTATCGATCCCAAGTCCAGGACGAAAAAGGTCTTCGTGCTCATCAACAACTCGGAGGCCGGTCTGGAGGTGGGAATGACCGGGTCGCTGAGATCCGGCAAGCCGGGGGAGCCATGATTTCCCGGCGACTCTGCGCCATCGCCGCGGGTATCGGTCTTCTCTGCCTCATGCCGGGATCGTGCAGGTTCCTTCCGATGAGTGCCATGCAGAGGGCCGGAGTCCTGATGCCATCGCTGGGCAACGACCACGTCAATCTTGCTCAATCCGTTGCGGCGTCGACCGTCCTGAACCATCGCATCCGGCCTTCCACCACGTTGACCGGCAAGAAAGTGCTCACCCGCGAGGATTGCAGAGGCTTGGCACTCTCCAACAGCCTGGAAATCGAGCAGGCCCGCATCGAAGAGATTAGCCAACAGGCCGTCGAGTACAGCAATCGAACGAAGCTCCTGCCCCACCTATTGCTCTCAGGGGAACTGGGCGAACGGGACAACGAACCGTTCTCGTACAGCGAGATTCTCGGTCAGGAAGGCGCTGCGCCTGAACCCGGCTCACGGGGAACCGGCGTGAATCAATTCGCGACCGGCAGAGAGCGAACCACCTGGAGATACGTTCTCGAATCGCGGTGGAGCCCCACCGATGCGGCCCTTGCCTACTACCTGAGCAAGAGCAGCTACAATGACAAGCAGAAACAGCATTACCTGCGGGTGAGAATCGCCCAGAAGCTGATCGGCATTGTGGATTCGTCGTTCGTTCGACTCCTGGCCCTGTAGCAGGTGCTTCCCATGGCTCAGCGGCTCGTCGGCATCCGCAGAGACGTGTTCGCGCGGCTCGAGAACCTCTTCGGAAAGAACCTCGCCGCGGTTGAGGACTATCACAAGGCCAAGGACAAGCTCATCAAGGCGGAACGGCTCCTCGTGGCGCTCGGCAACGAAGCAGCGACCCAGCGCAACCTGCTGGCGTCGGCCATGTATCTCTCGCCGGAATATTCAGTGGATGGAGGCTTCTGCGCTGCCGGAGACCTTACCGCGCCTGACTTCTGTGACGAGATCGGGAGCATGGAAATGACCGCGGTCCGGAACCGGCCCGAGGCTTACAAGGCCGGCCTGGATCATCTCAACTCAGTGAACGACCTGCAAAGGACCATGATCAAGTATTTCCCCAAGGTGACCGGTTACTGGCGCTACACCCGGGATCACGACAAGCACCAGTACAACCGTGACTGGAAGGACATCGGCGTGATGGTCTACTTCGACCTCGTGGACTGGTGCGTGAATTTCTGGGAGCGCCGAGCGGCCCGGATGATAACGGAAAAAACCCACCGGGAGATCGGTGTCGTGGCTCTCGGCGTCACATCGCAGGTACGGGGCGCTGCCATCAGGTATTTCGATGCGCTGGATCAATTGCGGGCAGCGAGGAGCTCCGCGGCTTCATCGGAGAAAGTGATCGGGATTCAGCGGCAACGCGCGGCACGAGACGCCCAACAGAAGCTGGCGGTCCGGGAAGCCGAAGGGGATCTCCTCCGCGAGCGGATCGATGTGATCCGGGCCATCGGAGAGGCACAAGCATTTCTCGCGGAGCTTCAGGCCGCGATGGGCACGAATTACAAGGAGCCGATGGCGCATTGAGATCCGGAAGCAATCGTTCACCGCGGAGGACGCAGAGCACGCAGAGAAATCTGTCTTTATCCAATGGTTACGCTATCAGGCTGCGGGCCGCTAGTCTGCCCAAGGCTCGTGTTGGAGGTCGTGACCGCGTCTTGCGGTAGCAACCGGCTGCCGGGCCTTCAAGCGTTCTTATCTCTGCGCTCTCCGTGTTCTCTGCGGTCAATCTATCTTTCCCGGTTAACGGTCACATCCGGAATCCATATTGAAATCCGGGATTCCCGACTGCGTCAACCACGGAAGCGCTCGGCAGGAGGAGAGAAGAATCATGAGAGAGCTTGAGGATCCGGAGTACCGTGAGATCTGGGACGCGTTTTACAAGATATTCCGGTTCCGTCCGGGATTGCTCGGGCCGTACCCCGGCATAGATGAGCCGAAGCCGTCGGTCACGTTCAAGCTGCCGGAAGACCTTCCGGCACAGGAAGATCTCGTTGAGCTGGCGGAGACGATTCGCTCCGCGCTGCAAGTATGTACGCAGCCGGACGAGGAGATCTATTATCTGGATTGGCATCACGTGTGCTATGCGATCAAGCCCTACGAAGATCCCCTGCATTGGTTCAACGCTTACCCCAACGGAGACTACGCAATCTTCCTGTCGAAGGATCTGTCGTTCGGGACGTTCGGCCATCCGTGGGAAGGCACCATCTGCTGTTTCGGAGAGAAGTTCATTCGAGCAATCCTTGAGCGACAGCCATTGCTCCTGATTGACGATATCCGGTCCAAAGGTCTGTAAGCGGATGACCAATTTCTCGGCCCCCCGGACCAAGCCCGGGACCGCAATGACACAGGTCCCAACACATGTCATTGCGAGGAGAGTAGCGACGAAGCAATCTCCCTGGGAAAATAGGGGACCGAATTTGTGCCACGGAGCACTCAGAGTCAATCAAGCGGTTTGTATGCGGTCTCCTGTCGGCAACTGATGGACCACAGAGCGACCGTCAGCCAACCCACCATGTAGAGGGCAGGCCCGAGGTCCCAATTCCCCCTTTTCAGCATCCACTCCGCCACCAATGGGGCGGTTCCCGCGAACAGCCCCATCGCCAAGCTATATGAGACCGAGAAGACTGTGCAGCGAACTTCTTTCGGCAGCATCTCGCTTATCATGACGCCCTGCACCCCAAAGACAATCCCCATGGGTACGGCCATGAGAAGTTGGCCCATCAGGAATGCTGCGGTCGCTCCTGGGGAGGGTCCACCCGGCCAGGGCTCGGACCAGGCACACAGGGAGAACGCGGGGACGGCAAGAACCGCCATTGCCAGGTTGCACACAAAGGACACCCGCTTCCGCCCAAAACAGTCTGAAAGCCAGCCCCCCAACGCGGTGCACGGGATGGTTACGCCAAGAGCGATTGTGTTCATCTCTTCAATGTGTGACGCGCCGGCTTCCGTGGACATATGGATGACAAATACGAATATGAGGTACAGCACGACGTTCGCACCCGTCACAATACCTATTGCCTGGAGCAACACTCGCCAATGGTCCCGGAGCGCTGCAAACGCACGTATTTTGCCCTGATCGTTCGACCCTGCTTCGCACAAAGTTTCGGGAATCTTTGTTCGTATCACGACGCCAAAGATCATGACCACCAGCCCCAGCAAGAAGGGGATGCGCCAACCCCACACCGCCAAAGCGTCATGGCCTACGAGGGAGCGCACCAGCCACACGGCCATGCTGGAGAGTAGGATACCCATCATGGTTCCTGTAGTGGCCAGACTGCTCAAGAGACCCCTACGCCCGTGAGGGGACACTTCGGCAGCATACGCCATGGAGCCGGTGTACTCGCCGCCTACGGAAAAACCCTGCGCAAGACGCATCAGGATCAGCAAGACCGGAGCGAAGATTCCAATACTTTCATAGGTGGGCAGGATGCCTATGGCGCAGCTTGAGGCCCCGAGAATGCAGATCGAAAGGACAAGCATGAACCTGCGCCCGATCCTATCGCCCACCCAGCCGAGGACCAGCGCTCCCAGAGGCCGTGCGAGATACCCGATGGCAAATACCGCGAATGCTGCAAGGGTTGACGCCACGGGATCATGCGAGGGGAAGAAGAGCGGCCCGATGTATGGCGCCATATAGCCGTACAAGGCAAAGTCGAACCACTCCAGGACGTTGCCCACGGTACTGGCTGTGATTGCCCGCCCCAGGGCATTCGGCCGGGGCTGTGATGGTCCCGAAGCATTCATATTTCAATCCGAATCATGCCGGGCTTTGTCGTCTCGAGCGTCTCGCGGCCGTCGGGTGATCGCACGATGGCGCGGCGTACCCGAAAAATCATCCTATTGAGGCGTACCCCCCTGTCAAGATAAAAGATGAGAAAGCTCGCTCTTTGCCTTGACAGAGGGTGCACCTCAGTGTGTACTCGGTCGGGCGAAGAAGTCGATTGCCTTGGCTGGCGTACCGATGACCAATTTCTCGGAAATCTCAGTGAAGTATGAGAAGGATTCTCTGGTCCAGAAGTCGGCAAGTGATGAGTTGTTCGATTTGATCCGGATCGGGGAGCGTGATGATGTGCTCGATATCGGGTGCGGAACGGGAAACCTGACCAAGAGAATTGCGGAGATAACCGGAGGAAAGGTCACCGGGATTGATGCGTCGGAAGGCATGATCCAAGAGGCGAGGAGGAACTATTCTCACCTCGGAATCAGTTTCGAGGTGTGTCCTGTTGAACGTATGACTCATGTGGATTCATTCGATGTGATATTCTGCAATTCCGCGTTCCAGTGGTTCAAGATCCCGCAGCCTGTTCTGAAATCCTGCTACCGGGCTTTGCGGCGTTCCGGGAGGATCGGCATACAAGCCCCGGCCCGGAACGTATACTGTCCTAATTTCATAGAAGCCGTGGAGCAGGTCAGAATTGATCCTCGGCTCCGGGATCGGTTCGCGTCGTTTCGGTCGCCCTGGCTCTTCCTGGAAACCCCGGAGGAGTACAAGCTGCTCTTCGAGACAGCCGGCTTCGAGGTGCTCCATGCGCGGATCGATCAAGTCTCAGCGCGTCATACTCCGGAACAGATTTTCAAGATATTCGATTCCGGGGCCGCGGCAGGCTATCTCAATCAGGAGTTCTATCGTCTGCCGATTTCAGGCGACTATGCCGGTGCGTTCAGAGAGGTCGTGAGACAGGCTTTCGAGAAACAAGCAGGCGCGGATGGCCAGGTAGATTTGACCTTCTTCCGAGTCTATCTGCTCGCAAGGAAACCGTAGGCGTCACATTTCCGGCCCGAAATCGTCCCGCACGACCGAACCGAAGCATGCCATCCACCGAATATGATGGCTGCGGCAAAATTCCGTGAGCTTCTCCGCGGGCACATCGACGCGCATCACGTTCCGGGATCTCCAGTCTGCAAGAAATTTCGAATCAGACTCGCGGCGTTCCACTCTACTCCGGGCGGCAGTCCTGGCGTGCAACTTGCTGATCCGGTTTCAGCCGTTCACGGCCCTCCCCGGACCGGATGAAAGGCCAAATGCAAGAATCGAGGATTAGTCCTGAAATCCTACTATCTGGAAGAGCCTATGAATCAGTTTCCGAATATTTGGACAGGCGGACCCTCGTCCGCAAGTCGGTCCCCATACGAAGTCGAATGAGCAGATGCTTGCAGCTCTATCGCACCAGCTCCGACGCTGATGTGGCCAAGGCGGCAAAGAGTCTGCTGAAGCACTGGGACTGATTGTTCACCTTTCTCGAATACGAAGGGGTTGAGCCGACGAACAACTCTGCCGAGAGGGGAGCACGTCCGGCTGTCCAGTGGCGAAAAATCTGTTTCGGCAACCGATCCGACGATGGAGAGCTCCTTACCGCCCGGCTGTTGACGGCGGAAAAATCCTGCATCCTCCAGGGAAGAAATGCCTTCCAATTCCTTCTCGACTCGTTAACTGCATACCGTCAGCACCTGCCCGGACCTTCCCTGTTGCTGCCTTCGCGGCGAACGGTCACGATATTTTCTTTGGCTCTTGGGAACTTCCTCTTGGCGTGAAGCGTCCGAAAGAGCCGCTTAGTCCAGTTTACAGAAAGAGCCCATTGCTTCGCTTTGGGCTGTTTGAATACGTTGAGTACCAGGGAACGAACCGTGATATTGAAACGGAGGAGGTCGATCAGTTCGGGAATTCGCCTCCAAGATAGCCAGGACCTGATGAATGCCTTGTTGAAATCGCGTATTCGTCCATCGACGATTTCTTTGCTGATCTGTCCTGCAATCGTGTGAATGTGTCGGTTGCAGGAGGCTTCAATCGTATTTTCCGGCAATTGGGGGCCCACCAAATCGTCCCACAGGGCACTCCCAGGATAAACCATCAGCTCCGCAATCCCGCATGAATGGGGCATGGCCTTGCGGACGAATTCGTTGGTTGCCCTGGAATCGAGTGAGGTCTCGCCGGGGCCGCCGAGGATGAAATAGCCGTGAACGACCATGTGAGCTTTTTTCGCCCTCCTGATTCCTCCGGCGAAAACCCGGCTGTTTCCCGACTTCTTGTATCGCTTGAGTTGGGCATCGCTCCCACTCTCTATTCCTACAAATGCCATATCGAAACCGGCTCGGTGCATCAAATCCAAGACGGACTGGGGCAAGTTGTGCAAAGTGCCCTGAAACAGAAAACGCACGCCCAGGTCATGGTCAATGATCATGTGGCATAACTGGCTGATTCTGTTAATATTATTGGTAAAATTCTCATCCACGAAGAAAATCACTTCGTATCCTTCCGCGGATAATTGCTGCACCTCCCGGAAGACATTCTCCGCGCTGCGTGTCCTGCACTTCTTCGATCCCGGAGTCAACTTGGAACAGAATGTGCAACTGTGGGGACACCCGCGCGAGGATATTATGGTGGCCAACCGTGGCAACTCCGGCAAGAGCCATCTATCAGACGTCTGCCAATAGCCTTGGAAGTCGAGCGTGGCTCGATCCGGGAACGGCACGGAGTCGAGGTCTTCAATGTACTGGGGCTCACAGCGAACCACATCTCCGTTGACCCGATAGGACAATCCAGGAACACCCGCGATGTCCACATCGCTCAGGAGGCGCCGACAAAGCTCGGGAAAGCTGCTGTCCGCTTCGCCCCGCAGGACCATGTTCAGCTCGGGCGTCTCTCCCAGCAGCAGATCGTCGAACGCGGTGGCATGATATCCGCCGGCAATTGTCAGGATCTCGGGCCTGGCTCTCTTAACGCCGGTGAGGAGTCGCAGGCCTCTCTGAATTGACGCGCTCGTCATCGACACACCGACCACATCCGGAGAGAGGCTGATAATCCTCTCAATGGCCTCGGCTGCGTTGAGACCCTCGCTAATCGCATCCACCGTCCTCACTTCCACGGCCGGCAAGCTCCTCACGCTGCCGGCGAGATAGGTGAGGCCGAGAGGGGGTATAACGCTTGACCATCCTCTTCCCTCTGCCGGTGACGTTGCCAAGACAATTCTCACTGCACGATCCTTGGGTCGGGTTGCAAAGGTACAAAGGGCATCCACAACAAAAACCTGCAAGGCCCGACTCACGCCCGTACGGCACGACGCCAAAGCAGCCAATGCAGGACGACCCTGTCAACAAGTTCCGATGCGCGGTGTTCCTCTGACGCGTGGATAAGCCTCACGCTGCTGATCCACGTATGTCATTATTTTAACACATTTCTTGCCGCAGGGTCAACGCAAAACGGGCCTCATCCGTAAGCATTCAGTCTGGTCAAAACTGCCCGTGGCCTCCCCAATTACATTACATCCTGTCGGGCACAGCCGGGGGCATTCCAACCGAAAAACAAACCACCAAGGCACAAAGTCATCAAGAAATATGGTTACCGGCTTTGAGCTCAGCGCCTGAGCGAAGCAGACCACGACCTTTCTCAGCGTCCCGCGATTGCTCTGGAAGCGGTTGGATATGCGTCCACCCGCGACATACTCGGATCTTTCTCTCTCAGGCGCTTATGTTTGACCCTGTTCTAATCCGCAGATGGCGCAGATGTACGCCGATGGGAAAATACAAAACGCTTCAACTCGAGACGAGAGCAACCGAAGCTCAGCGCTCCCATGACCGCGCACCTTTCATGCTCTCTTGAATCTGCGGCCATCTGCGAAATCGGTGGATCCTTTCTCCTCCGGGGCTTACGCTTGGCCATCTTTTTATCCGCAGATTACGCAGATGTACGCCGATGGGTAAACGCAAAACGCTTCAACTCGAGACGCGCGCACCCGAAGTTCAGCAGGAGTCCTCGCTCGAAACCTGTCGCCTTGAGGTAGTTCAATAGCTGGGCTTCCTCGACGCCGGTGATCGCTTTGAGCGCCTTCAACTCCACGATCACATCACTGTAACAGACAAAATCGGCACGATAGCCGCAGTTCAGCCTCTCGCCCTTATAATATACCGGCAACTCAACTTCACGTGCAAATGGAATGGCCCGGGCCGCGAATTCGATCGCCAGCGCCTCCTGATAGACGGCCTCCAGGAATCCGGGGCCGAGATGTCGATGAACTTCCATCGCCGCACCGATGACTGCGTACGTCTGATGGTCTTTAAAATCTGCGGCCATCGGCGTAATCTGTGGATTCGTCTCTTCGGTTTTGGAGCAGACCATGATTACCGTTCCTCCGGCGCTTCTGCTTGACCCTGTTCTAATCCGCAGATGGCGCAGATGTACGCCGATGGGAAAATACAAAACGCTTCAACTCGAGACGAGAGCAACCGAAGCTCAGCGCTCCGGTGACCGCGCATCTTTCATGCTCTCTTGAATCTGCGGCCATCTGTGAAGTCTGCGGATTCGCTTCTTTGGTTGCTGCTTCACTTCATCCCGTGGTACTCCTGCAACGACAGCACGCGAAACGGGTCGCCGCGGTGGAGGGCCCGGAGCCCGAGGGAGAGAGCATTCGCGCCGGCCAGGGTCGTGAAGTAGGGAACGTTGTGGTTCAGGGCCGCGAGCCGAATGTGATACGAGTCGCTGAAGGACTTCTTGTCCGCTGCGGTATTGATCACGAGCGAAATCTCGTTGCGCTTGATCAAGTCGATGACGTCGGGCTCTCCTTCTTCGTGGACCTTTCCCACCTGGGTGCAGGAGATCCCTGCGCCATCGAGAGCCGACGCGGTCCCTTCCGTGCACACAAAGGCGAACCCGCACTCTCTCAGGCGCCGTGCCACAATCACCGCGGCAGTTTTGTCCCTGCCTGCGACGCTCAGGAAGACCTTACCGCCCTTGGGAATAGGAAAGTCCGTGCTGTACTGCGCTTTCAGGAACGCGGGGCCGAATTCCCGGTCAATGCCCATCACCTCGCCCGTGGACTTCATTTCAGGTCCCAGGAGAACATCGACCCCTGAAAATTTGATGAAGGGAAAGACCGCCTCCTTGACGCTGACGTGGTCGGGAATGATCTCGCGGGTAAAGCCAAGCTCTTTGAGCTTCTTTCCGGCCATGACTCGAGCGCCGAGCTTGGCGAGCGGAACGCCGATTGCCTTGGAAACAAACGGAATGGTTCGGGACGCGCGGGGGTTCACTTCTAAGACGAAGATCTCCCCATCCTTGAGGGCCAACTGAAGGTTCATCAGGCCCTTGACCTGGAGCTCCATCGCCAGCAGCCGCGTAATTCGCCGGATTTCGTCCAGATGGCACCGCCCGAGACTGTACGGAGGAAGCGAACAGGATGAATCGCCGGAATGGATTCCCGCTTCTTCGATGTGCTCCATGATGCCGCCGATCACCACCTCATCGCCATCAGCGATCGCGTCCACGTCGATCTCAACCGCGCCCGTCAGGTAGCCATCCACGAGGATGGGATGTTCAGGCGAGGCTTGCACGACCGCGGTGAGATATTCGGTCAGGTCTTGCTCGTTGTGGACGATCTCCATGGCCCGACCGCCGAGCACGTACGACGGCCTCACCACGAGCGGGTAACCGATGCGACCGGCCACGTCCAGCACTTCCGCGTACGACTGGGCAATGTCGTTGGGCGGCTGATTCAGACCGAGCTTCTGGAGCACTTCCTTGAATCGCTTGCGGTCCTCCGCCCGGTCAATGGCATCCGGGGACGTTCCGATAATGGGCACGCCCGCGTTCCAGAGCGGCACGGCCAGCTTCAGGGGAGTCTGCCCTCCGAATTGCACGATCACGCCGGCGGGCTTTTCTCGCTCGACAATGGCCAGGACGTCTTCCAGCGTCAGCGGCTCGAAATAGAGGCGGTCGGACGTGTCGTAATCCGTGCTCACCGTCTCGGGGTTGCAGTTGACCATGATGGTCTCGAAGCCGTCCTCCTTGAGCGCGAACGCCCCATGGACACAACAGTAGTCGAACTCGATTCCCTGCCCTATCCGGTTGGGCCCGCCGCCGAGGATGACGATCTTCTGCCGGTCGGTCGGGGCGGACTCGTCTTCGTCCTCGTACGACGAGTAGAGATAGGGCGTGTGGGCTTCAAACTCAGCCGCGCAGGTGTCCACCCGCTTGAAAACCGGGTTCACCCCGCGACCCTGTCGAATGGCCCGGACTTCGTCTTCGCTCCGGTCGGTGAGCTCGCCGAGGCGAATATCGGAAAAGCCGAACGACTTGGCCGCCCGCAGATGGTCTTCCGCGTCTTCACCTTGCAACCAGCCCGGTTTGGAGATCTCCTCCTCCATCTGGACGATCTGCCGGATCTGACCGAGGAACCACGGATCAATGGCAGTAGCCTCGTACAACTCCTTGATGGAGACGCCGACCCGCATGGCGTCCGCGAGGTACCAGAGACGATCGGGGTTAGGCCTTCTGACGCGTTGCAGGATTTCGCCCCTGGACAGGCCTTCCTGGAGCCGAGGCTCGAAGCCGTGCACGTCGGTCTCCAACGATCGGATCGCCTTTTGCAACGATTCCTTGAAGGTCCGGCCGATGGCCATGACCTCGCCGACCGATTTCATCTGCGTGGTGAGCGTGTCATCCGCGCTCGGGAACTTCTCGAAGGTGAATCTCGGAATCTTGGTCACCACATAATCGATGGTGGGCTCGAACGAAGCCGGGGTCTTCAGGGTGATGTCGTTGGCAATCTCGTCGAGGGTATAGCCCACGGCGAGCTTGGCTGCGATCTTGGCAATGGGGAAGCCTGTCGCCTTGGACGCGAGTGCGCTCGAGCGGCTCACCCGAGGGTTCATCTCGATGACCACGACCCGCCCGTTGTCCGGATGCACCGCGAATTGAATGTTCGAGCCACCGGTATCGACGCCGATTTCCCGAATGATGGCAACGGACTGGTCCCGCAGAATCTGGTACTCCTTGTCCGTCAGGGTTTGAGCGGGCGCGACGGTTATGGAATCCCCGGTGTGTACTCCCATGGGGTCAAAGTTCTCGATGGAGCAGATGATAACGACATTGTCGCCACCATCCCGCATGACTTCGAGCTCGAATTCCTTCCAGCCGAGGACCGACTCTTCCACGAGAATCCTGCCCACAGGAGAGACGTCGATCCCCCATTTGGCCAGCGCCTCGAACTGATCCTCCGTAAAAGCCACGCTGCCGCCCGTGCCTCCCAGGGTGAAGGATGGCCGGATCACGTTGGGGAATCCCACCTCGCGTGCCACTGCCCATGCCATTTCCAGGGTCTCGGCGTACCCGCTGCGCGGAAGGTCGAGGCCGATGTTCTTCATCGCGGCTTTGAAGAGATCCCGGTCTTCGGCCTTGTTGATGGCGTCAATTCCCGCTCCGATGAGCTCCACGCCGTAGGTTTGGAGCACGCCTGCGTCGTGGAGCTCCACGGCACGGTTCAGGGCCGTTTGCCCGCCCAGGGTCGGCAGGAGCGCGTCAGGTCGCTCTTTTTCGATGATCCTGGAAAGGACATCGACCTTCAGCGGCTCGATGTACGTCGCGTCCGCGAATTCCGGGTCCGTCATGATGGTTGCCGGATTCGAGTTCACGAGTATGACCCGGTACCCTTCCTCTTTGAGCGCCTTGAGGGCTTGCGTGCCCGAATAATCGAATTCACAGGCCTGACCGATGATGATCGGTCCTGACCCGATGAGCAGAATAGACTTGATATCGGTTCGTTTGGGCATGTGGAGATTCTTTTCCCCGTGTAATTCCCGGCGAAGCAGTCATTCGCCGCTGAAAAGAGCGGTTCTTTGTTCAAAGCCAAGGCTGAATATATGGTCCTACGGGCAAAAATTCAAGGGAAAGTGCCGGAAGGAGGAACAAGGGACCAAACATCAGGTCGGCGCTTCAGCCGCCGAAGGGGGCAGTTCCTTGGTTAGCCATGGGTGAAACCCATGGTGACGGAAGACCGTTGCGGAAAAGCTACAAAGAAGGGTGGTGTCTCGAAAGCCGTTTCGTGTGGTTCTGCACTGGGCTTCGTCCCTATTTTAGCTCCTATGGCCCTACCCGGCCTTCGGCGCCCTCCGAACGAGGCTCAGCACCATCCATCCCAGCACGGCCATCGCGGCCACGAGGGCAATCCACATAATGAAACGGTAGCGCTCGCTCCATGGGAGGTCCTTCTTGGTGGGGCCGACCGGATTCGGCTCCGGATTCCCCAGGCCGGCCCGCGTGATCCCTTCGGCCCGGAGCTTGCCGATATACTTGCCGAGGTCGTACTCGGGAGCCTGTGCCTGAAGGTTACCGAAGTACAGGAAGAGGTTCCCCGACCCCTTCGGTTGAAACTCCACGTACTCGGCAAGCCTGGTCACCTGGACGCCGGTGAAGGTGAGCGGCTGATCGTCCCGGTTCTGGATTCGGATGAGCAGGTACCGATACCGCGCGGGTTGAATGTCGAACGACAGCGATTCCTCATCGCCGGCGCCGCTCGAATATCGATAGATGGTTCCCCGGCATACCGGCGTCCACGGAGCGGCAACCTTCCGCGTGTGCGCGGGCGAATCTTCCACCGGCGTTCGAAGGGTAATTTCCGTTTCATTCCGCCCCAGAATTTCCATGCCCCGCGCGAAATTTGCGTCGGAAAAGTTCAAATCGAGTCCATATAATGGCAGATTCCGAAATCCCAGGTCGAGAACGATCTCGGTGCCCCGCGACTTTTCCTCCAGTTTGCTCGACACTATCGGGACCGCTGTGGTGTCCGGAGGAGTGCGGAGCACGCTCGTTGCGGTGACGTTGCCTATCTCGACAACTTCCGGGTCATCAGGCCCGTTCTGCACGGTGATTCTCAGGTAGCGCCAATCGTTGTCGGGCAGTTTGATGGAATCCCTTTCGTACGCGGCTCCCTTGCCGGTTTCGTCCGCGATACGAAAGATCAGAGATCCGTCTCGAACCACTTCCCAGCTCACCCCGTCGTCAGCCCCTTGAACCATAACCCGGCGCCGGAAATTCGTACCGGGCGTGACGATCCTGATGCGGTTCTTGAGCACCTTGCCGCCGAAATCCGCGGTTACCGAGCTCTGTTGCCCCGGGATATGCGTTCGGTTCAAGAGCGTTACCGGGAGCGCCCGCGATTCGATCTTTCCCGTGTCCATGCGCAGAACGTACGGGATTTCCTTGCCTGATTCGTCGAGAACCCGCAGGTCGGACCGGTTCGGCCGAGTCAGGTCGGAGACTTCCGGAGAGAGCGCAACCTCCACCAGACCTTTGCCCACGGGAGCCGTGGTCTCTATGCGAGCGCGGTGGGACCACTCGCCGATCTTGAGCTCAGCCTGACAGACAACGGCCGTGATCACCCAGACAATCCCTACGGCACATCCGGCCATGGAACCGCGCATTCTCATTGCATTCTCCCTAAGCGCTCCATTTCTCAAATACCGCAACAGATCCGCAGGCCCGCGTTGCCGGCGGCCCGTCAGAATGTCTTTGGTGGGACAGTCCCGCGCGGGACGCGGGATTGCCTGTCCATGAATGACGGGCAGGCCTGCCCCGGACACGTGATCCGGGGATGCCCGTCCCACAATCACTGCCGACTGACAAGCGTTTTCGGAGACACAACACGAGGGGCGACCGGCCGGTCGCGCGGTACAGGGCCGTTCGTGTCTGCCGACGTTCGTCGAGGGATGTCTGAATCGATCTCCTAAAGCCTTCCGGCCGCGTGGAGGCGCTGTTCGAGGCTGTCGACCTCCCGGTGGAGCTCCCGTGGCAGTCTCGTACCAAACTTCTCGAAGTGCCGCCTGATCAGAGGAACCTCGGCGAGCCATGCAGCCAAGTCGACCCTGAGGAGCTCGTCGAGGACGCCAGATGCCAAGCCGAGGCCTGTGACGTCGATCGCGTCCGGTGCGGGAAGACGGCCGATGGGCGTGTCTACCGCCTTGGCCGTTCCGTTGCACCGTTCCACCACCCACTTGAGTACGCGGCTGTTCTCTCCGTATCCCGGCCAGAGGAACTTCCCGTTCCGATCCTGCCGGAACCAGTTCACATAGTAGACGCGCGGGAGTTTTTCGGGGTCCGTTGCCTTACCGATCTTCAACCAGTGAGCAAAGTAATCGCCCATGTGGTATCCGCAGAACGGCAGCATGGCCATGGGGTCGCGGCGGAGCTTGCCCACCTGACCGACCGCGGCCGCGGTGGTCTCGCTGCTGGTGATGGCTCCCAGGAAGGTTCCGTGCTGCCAGTCGAACGCCTCGGTTACCAGCGGAACGACCGTGGGACGCCGGCCTCCGAAGAGCATGGCATCGATGGGGACCCCGGCCGGGTCCTCCCATTCGGGGGCGATTACGGGGCATTGTCGGGCCGGTGTGGAGAATCGGGCGTTGGGGTGAGCCGCAGGGCGTCCGCATCCCGGCGTCCAGGGGCGTCGCAACCAGTCGGTGAGCTCAGTCGGCTGTTCGTCGGTCATCCCTTCCCACCAGATGTCATTATCGGGGGTTATGGCACAGTTGGTGAAAATGGAGCTCGTTTTCGCGGTGAGGATGGCATTGAGATTGGACTTCACGCTCGTGCCGGGCGCAACCCCGAAAAAACCGGCTTCCGGGTTAATTGCACGCAGCCGCCCATCCGATCCGAATTTCATCCACGCGATATCGTCTCCGATGGTCTCCACTTTCCAACCGGGGATGGTGGGCACGAGCATCGCCAGGTTCGTCTTGCCGCAGGCGGACGGGAAGGCCCCCGTGATATATCGCACCTGCCCTTCGGGGTTGGTGAGCTTCAGAATCAGCATATGTTCCGCGAGCCACCCCTCGTCACGGGCCTGAACGGACGCGATGCGAAGAGCGTGACACTTCTTGCCCAGGAGCGCGTTCCCTCCGTAACCGGAACCGAAAGACCAGATCTCCCGAGTCTCGGGAAAGTGACAAATGTACTTGTGCTCGGCATTGCAGGGCCAGGGTGTGTCCGGCGCGCTCCCTTCCAGCGGAGCGCCCACCGAGTGCAGGCCCCTCACGAAGTCCCCGTCCTCGCCGAGCACGTCGAGCACCGCCGTTCCCGGCCGGGTCATAATGTGCATGTTCGCCACCACATAGGGCGAGTCGGTCAATTCCACCCCGATCCCCGAGATGGGAGAACCGACGGGTCCCATACTGTACACGATCACGTACATTGTTCGGCCCCTCATAGCCCCGTCAAAGAGCTTCGAGAGCATTGCCTTCATCTCCGCAGGGTCCTTCCAGTTGTTGGTGGGCCCGGCATCAGCCTTGGTCCGGGAACAAATGAACGTCCGGTCTTCGACTCGAGCGACATCCATGGGATCGGAGCGAACGTAGATGCTGTTCGGCCGCCGCAACGGGTCCAGGGCGATGGCAGTGCCCGCGTGAGCCATGAGCCTTATCATCAATTGGTATTCTTGTTCCGAGCCGTCGCACCAGTGGATCCGGTCCGGTTTGCACAAGACAGCGGCCTGTTCGACGAACTCCTCGAGTTTTTGATTCTTGACCATCATCGCTCCTTCTGTTGACGACATTCTCGTACGAGCCGGCGTTCCGGTCGGTGACACCGGCTCAGGCGCCGCGCTCCTCGTTTATTCGAGAGCGTCTGACGCTGCTTCCCGAACGCCTTCGGCCGAACAACGGATCCCTCATCCGTCCGCCGCGTGGGGCATCCATTTTAGATCAGCGGCACTGTGCATGAAAGAACAAAGAGAACTTCCCGTGAAAATGCACCGGGGAGGACTTTTGCAAAAAGTCACTCCCCGGCCACCAATAGGCACTAATCTCAAGGTGCTTTTTTCGGCTGAGAGAATTTCAGGCTTCCTCGATGCCTTCAAAGTCCCTCTTTGCTGAAGGAGGTTTATGGTGATTTCAGTGCCTTATATCAAAATACTCCCTGTTCCCCCCTTTAGAAAAGGCGATATTATACTTGACAGACTTCCGGAAGGGGGAGTATCATGAGTTTAGCTTTTGACTTGCGGAAGAGCAAGGGGTTGCGCGAAGATAGATTGTTCCAATCCTTCAAGCTTGTGAGGCTATGGGATATTTTGAAGTTCTGTTCGCCTGGTTTTGTTAGGCTTTGCTGTCAGTTAACCGAAATAAGTCAAGCTGTTAACATAGAACAACAGCATGGGCTTATGTTCGCAAGGTATTCTAGTGCCTCTATCATCGAAGACCTGAGGTATTTTGCTGAAACTTGTGAGTATTTAGGATTAATAACGTCTACAGCAGGAGCCAGGAGGTTATTGGACTACCTCCAAGGGGAACAAGTCGAGAAAAACCGCGTAAAACAACTAGCTGACCAGCTAGTTCAAAATATCTTAGATGAGTTTCAGGGAGAATTACTGCTCCCTCTTCGTTTGCATGAAGTCAGCTACTTCGACGGCTCGAAGAACGACTTCCCTTGCGATGTTAGAGACGCCTTTAGTTCGGCCGAATATGACATGACAGAGGCTGGAAAATGCTTTGCTCTTCGGCGGTATACAGCGGCCGTGTTTCATTTGATGCGGGTAATGGAGGCCGGCCTGAATGTTTTTGGCAACCCGCTTGGAATATCTGTTGTCAAAAACTGGCATTCGACTTTGGTTGATATAGAGGCTGAAATCAAGACCAGAAATGTGAAACCCACTCCTATTTGGAAGACTGAAGAACCGTTCTTCGCAGAAGGGACGGCCCATTTTCGCATGGTGAAAGATGCATGGCGCAACCATACCGCCCACATAGTAGAAAAATACAGTGAAGAAAGAGCATGCGATATTTTCAATAGCGTCAGCGCGTTCATGCGGCATCTCGCCACTCGACTTCATGAATGAGCGGCCCGACAATTATGAACTGTGGATTGAAGGGCGCACCTCGACATTTGCGCTTGACAACATGAAAAGCGTGGGTTAAGACTCGTCATCAATGATCGGTCTGGTAGTTACAGCTACCAGACCGATCAAGAGATCCAGCAGAGTCAATATAACGTGAAAGCCGTTGCGGGATCAGTAGCAACTCACGCCATAAGGCGCATGAGCCATTCTATGAGATGACAGCAATGGATTAGGGCCGTGCTGTCAGAAAACAGTTCAGAGTGATGAGCAGTCAAGACGCACGCTGCTCGCCATATCCGCAGAATAGCGGACGCTAACTTACGGAGCCGGGCCATCATAATTGGCTCCTTTCAATAATTAGGAGTACCTGGCCGCAATTTAGACTCATCTTCTACAGTGCATCGCGAAAAGTTATGAGGTTTCAAGATGTTATTAGGCCGCGACAAATCTGTGGCACCAGGATCTTGAACCCGAGCAACCCGAATCAGGTCACGCTGTCGCGTC
>Ga0172371_10001585_pt1 | contig 36281 bp, 38 predicted proteins | sample Lak12m_FD_114543 | JGI IMG/M metagenome (GOLD analysis project Ga0172371, IMG submission 114543) | Freshwater microbial communities from Kabuno Bay, South-Kivu, Congo - kab_022012_12m | ecosystem: Environmental > Aquatic > Freshwater > Lake | place: Democratic Republic of the Congo: South-Kivu... | reverse complement strand
CATCATAAGGAAAATACTATTGACAAAAAGAATATTACAAATTATTTGTATAATTTGGTGTATAGTTAATTGTATACATAATCGCATGGATTTGCTAGTCTTTCCAGTCGTATGTCTATTTATTTTGTCATTGTTTAATTCACAAAAAGGAGACTATTTATGAAACTACACTCAAATGAAGGGAAAAATGACACGGTGCGAAAAAAACATCCTACAGAGGAAGCATGTCCTGAGCAATGCACCGAGTTTCTTAAAATAATTGCACAAATGTACAATCTACATTTGTCTAAAAACCAAGACTACTCTCCCCAAAACATCAAGGCTGTAGGAGAAAATGGATTAGCTACACGAATATGGGATAAAACCGCAAGATTATTAAATCTTATTGGTTTTAATATAGAAAACGGAACATATTCACGTCCAAAAGAACCAAACAACGAATCAATTGATGACACGCTACTTGATTTGTCTACCTATGCAATTATTTGGTTAATATATAAACAGGGTAAGTGGGGTAAATAGAATGATTTATTGCTTGTAGCAAAGAATACTCCGATGCTTGCGTCGAGGAGTATTCACTAATATGTTTTTTGCTTTCGGGACACAAATACAAAAAGGAGTACTTTTATGCTAGAAAAATTAATTGAATCCTTGCGGGACGGCAAACATGGTTACAAATTTGACCAACCTGTGAGGATAGACGAAAATTCGATGTCGGTAGTTGTTCCTGTTTTGCGCTGTACCAAACGCATTCGTGATTATTTATTACTATCGGAGGCACGGGATGTGGAAATTACCGATACTGGACAAATTGATTTTGTACGAATAGTTAACCACGAAGATTCACCTATCTTTATTGCTAGGGGTGAAATTTTCAAAGGCAAGACGCAGGAACGAGCAGCCATTCATGGTTATATTATTCAGCCTCGCAAGGGAAACAATGTCGCCGTGCGCTGTGTTCATTATAGCAAGGGTATTGTCAGTCGAGCTAGTATGGTTTATGGCGGCAAAGTTCCTTATGGGGTAGACTTGTCTACCCAAAGCAGTACGTGGGCTACGGCTTCTGCCTATTGTAGTAAATCGACCCCCTCTTCCAATTTTGATTATGCCGACAATAGTTCTACTGAAGGTAGAGAAGATAGTGGTATTACATACAATTATTTTGGCTACCACAGTTCCGACGATTTAGTTTCTGCTTTGGACAATATCAAGAAGCGAGTTAAAGATATTGTTAACAAAATTCCCTATAGGAAAAACCAAATTGGAGTTGCTCTGGTAAAACAGAACAAGCTGTTGTCTCTGGAATTGTACAACCATCCCGATTCTTGGAAAGCCATTTACGACGATATGCTTTTCAAGGAAGGCAGTAGCTTTTTTAAAAACGAGGAGACTCTTGACATTTTTGAATACAATCCAAAAAAAGTCAATGATTTTATTCTTCATAAACTCAATTTGCTTACGACTAAGCCTATTTATGACAAAGAATATTCAGTCTTGGAAGTTGAGAATGAATTTATGAAAGGCGAAATGGTTATATATAAAAAGGAATTGTTGCATTTGCAACTTATATCTAAATAAAAACAAATAGTGTCCCGAAAGCAAAACCATTAACACACGAGGAAGACATATAATATGACAAACAACATTGTAATTGACACAGATGGAGTATTACGAGACTTTGTAACTACCGCCATTGCTTACATTCGTAAAGAATATCCTACAATTGCAAAAGATTTCCAAATTACATCCTATTCTATGGAAACAGACTTAGGTGTTACCAAAGAAGAGTTTTTTGAAGTTGTTTATAAAAAATATTGCAGAGAAATATTTACCGAGGCCAAACCATATGAAGGCGCAGCAGACTTCTTAGAAGAACTCAAAGACATGGGATTTGTAGTTTACTTGTCTTCTTCTCAACCTACCTTTGATGCCATACAATACACTTTAGATTGGTATAAGCTCAATAAAATCGATGGCCTTGATATTTCTTTTTTACGCAACAAGTCAGACATTAATTGCATGTTCTTAATCGATGATTCCCCAAGCCAACTTGAAAAAGCTCTAATTGCAAATAAAAAAACAAACAACCCAAGACGCATAATACAGTTCTCACATCCTTGGAATAAGAACTTTTATAGCAAGTTAGATGCAAACGCTGTTTATTTATCTAATTTGTTTACTGCTGTTGGAGAAACTCCAAAGCAAAAATATAACAGCATACTAGAGTATATTAAAGATGAGTATGATTGGCTTCTATCCGTATAACTAAATAATTATGGAGATATCTATGACAAAAATAAATGATATGTTAGAAAACGCTCCTCAAGAAATAAAAGAATCAGATAATGTAATTGAAAATCGATATTCTTTTGAGGACGTAAAGTGTGTACTACGCGATTTTGTAGGTGCACATAAACAGTTAGGCTATTTTATCTATTTTGATTTTCCTAATCTTTTTCGAATAGGAAAAGGAACTAGAACTAGAATAGCGGGGGAATTTTCACCAACCTATGTTAAAATTTCTATTCCCTCTTTATTAGATTCTCTTCTTTCTTATCCAAGTACGTCACGTTATAAATCTTATTTCTTAGGAAAAGTAAGACTTATAAAAGTAGAATAATATGGTATTTTTTAATCAAACTAGTCTATTTGAATCAAAGGTTATTCCGTCTGTTTCCTCAAACGAACAGGAGTTATTGAAAAATATATTAAAATTATACGTACCAAGCTTTCAAATCGATTGCGATCCTACATATTCCATTGGACGGTTTTATAAACAAGGAATTCCGCAGCCTATTCATAAGTTTGACATTGTTCCACAAAAAGCAGACGTAATACAGGCTTCTGCAGAACACATTCCCCTTCCAGATAAAAGCTGTCAAACGGTAATGTTTGATCCGCCATTTATTACACGGGGAGTTAGTCCATTTATAGAAAGCGCGGTTAATGATAATCCTCATGCCGTTAGGTTTGGTTATTTCAACAGTTTTGAGACTCTAAAGACAATGTACTTCGATAGTATGTGTGACATTTATCGCATTCTTAAGAAAGATGGAATTCTTATAGTAAAGTGTCAAGACACGATTTCTGGAGGAAAGAATCAGTTTTCGCACTGTTGGACCATGTTTGCTGCCTTAAAAATTGGATTTTCTCCAATAGATTTGTTTATTTTAATAAATCCATTCAGAATACTTGGAAAACACACTACCCAACGACATGCAAGAAAATATCATTGCTATTTCTGGGTATTTCAAAAAACAAAATGTAAGGTAGATTATTCGGTATAACTTATGTGTTTATAAAGGGAAACTAAAATGACTTTAAGCAAAAATGCGATTTATTTACTTGAAAAAAGATATTGTAAATCTGGAGAACTTCCAGAAGATGTATTTAAGCGAGTAGCTTTTGCACTATCTGCTGGAGACGAAAAGCAAGAAGAGAAGCTATTTGACTTAATGTCAAATGGTATTTTTCTTCCAAACTCTCCCACGCTTTTTAACGCTCCTGTTGGTAATTTGCATGCATGTTATATTCTTCCTATAGATGATAATATGGATGCTATATTTAAAGCAATTAGGGATACTGCTCTTATATTTAAAGGCGGCGGAGGCGTTGGTATTAACTTTTCTCCTCTAAGAGAGAAAAATGCCTCCCTAAGTAATGGCGGTACTTCGTCTGGAGTATTGTCGTTTATGAACATATTTGATAATATAGTAGAAACAGTAAAGCAAGGAGGAAAGAGGCGTGGAGCGTTAATGGGCATCTTAGACCAAAATCATCCTGATATTTTTAGCTTTATTACGGCAAAGTTAGCTGGAAAACTTTCCAACTTTAATTTGTCTGTAATGGTTACTGATGATTTTATGAGAAACGTTACTAACGCAAAAAAGACAATAGACTTAGTCTCTCCAAAAAACAATGAGAAAATCAACAAAGTAAGAATTAAAGACATTTTTGAATTACTTTGCTTTTCGTCTTGGGTAAACGGTGATCCAGCTCTCTTGTTCTTTGACAGAATAAACAAAGATAATCCTTTTTATCCAGAAGTGGTAATTAAAAGTGTAAATCCTTGTAGCGAACTAGGCATGCCTCCATATTCAGCTTGTTGTCTTGGTAGTATTAATCTGTCTAAGTTCATTTGGAAAAACAATTTCAACTTTGATAGATTTTATGAAACTTGTAAAACAGCATGCAGGGCTTTGTCAGTAATAAATAAAATATCAACCTATCCCATTCCTGAAATAAAAGAGTCTATGCAGAAATATAATCCTATAGGACTAGGTGTTATGGGATTTGCTGATATGTTAATAAAACTTGGAATTTATTATGATTCGGTAGAATGTCTTGAAATGATTGACAAAATAGGAGAGGTGTATAAGAAAGCAACAATTGATTTCGATCCAAATACTTTCTATTTCTATCGAAGAATCATTGCACCAACTGGAAGTCTTTCATTATTATCTGATTGCTCTTCGGGAATTGAACCTGTTTTTGACAATATTTTCGATAGACATTTAACTATTGGTAAAATAGAAGAGACACGCGACATCTATACCTCACAGTATGTAAGAACGGCTCATCAAGTAAGTCCAGAATGGCATATTAAGGTATTGGCTAAATGGCAATCTTTCTTAGACGGAGGCTGCTCAAAGACAATTAATCTTCCGCACGATGCTACGGTAGATGATATAAAAGACGCCTATACTTTAGCATGGGAGTCCGGCTGTAAAGGAATTACAGTTTATAGAGATGGAAGTCGTGATCAGCAGGTTTTGTATTCCAAAGGGAAACCGCAAAAATCAGTAAAATGTTCCGACGAAAGCTGTACTCTATAATATGAGCTACACCTTTAATCCTTGGATGCCGGAACAAGAGATTTCCTCCATAGTGGGGCGGCTGTGTTTGACAGATACAATGTTAGAGTGGGGCGCGGGAGGAAGTACACTACTGTTTCCAAAGTTTGTAAAAAAGTATTATAGTATTGAGGACAATGTTGACTGGTATAACAAAATAAAACCACTAATTGCAGATAATACTTCTTTATACCTTGTTTTACCAAACTTACCAAGAACCATGCCTACGAAAAAAGAGGAGTTTGAAGACTATATTAATGCCGTAACCACGCTTAATGTTTCTGTTTTTGACAAAGTATTAATAGATGGAAGGGCTAGACAGTGGTGCGCCCTAAGCGTTCTTCCTTTTCTTTCGGCAAAATCAATTGTGTTTATACATGATTGGTGTCGGCAGAGATATCACTCAGTATTAACATATTATGTATTGTTAGAAGAAATACCCAGTAGTCAAGTGGATGCAAATGGATTAGGCATATTAACGCCTAAGTTGTAAAGTAGGAACAGAATAATGTTAAATTTAAATAAAGTAACCCTAGCATGTATTACATGTAACAGATACAAAGAATCCAACGAGGCAGTTCTTTCTTCTCTCAACAACATATCTTATGCAAAAACCGTAATTCTTACAGACAACGCAGAGGCATTTAGCAATATTACTAATAGCTCTATTATAACCATACCTCCTATAAAAAGCAAAGAAGAGCATAGTGTATTTGTAATGAAAGACTTGAATAATTACATAGATACAGACTTTGTTCTTATTGTTCAGTGGGATGGATTTGTATTACATCCAGAAATGTGGACAGATGAGTTTCTAGAATATGATTATATAGGAGCACCGTGGTGGTATACTACAATAGACAAAAACGATAAATATAATGTAGGAAATGGTGGTTTTTCTTTAAGAACGAAGACGTTACTAGATATTGTACAAAACGACATACACATTCCAGCCTGTTTTCCTGAAGATCATCATATTTGTAGAACATTTGGTGAATACTTAACAGACTTAGGAATTAAATTCGCCCCCGAATCCTTAGCTAGTGTGTTTTCGTTTGAAGTTATACCTCCAAAAACTAAAACATTTGGATTTCATGATTTTAAATATTACACAAAATACATAGGAGCTTATAAGGAGAAGATAATGATAAGCACAAAATTGTTTACTACCTTTTTTAAACACTTATTTCCTACCGATGTGGTTTTGGAAATAGGTGGAGGAGTATTTATGCCCTTGCTACAAAAACATGTTAGAGAGTACACATGCTTTAGTCCAACGGGTTCTGAAGAAGAGTTAGTTACCCTATTAAAGGAAAAAGAATTTAATAAGATTCTTTTTTCTGACAACGATAGCTTTACAAAAATTAACTGTGTATTGAACAACGTGCAAAATGCTAATACTTTGTTTTTCTTACACGCGCCTAATACAAGTACAGTAATAGACTACCTTTTTGAGTTCAATGTCATTGATAGTTCTGCTGAAATGGTAGTTGCAAAGGCAATACTAGGAGACAGACGATGAGAATATTTATAAGTGGAGTTGCTGGTTTTCTTGGAAGCCACCTAGCAGATGCCTTTATTGCAGACGGTCACGAAGTAGTTGGCTGTGATAACCTAATTGGTGGTTATTTTGATAATGTTCCTAATCAAGTAGAGTTTCATTTATATGATTGCACCGATCTTAGACAAATGATTAATGTAACTAAGGGATGTGATATTGTCTTTCATTGTGCAGCAACTGCATATGAGGGACTAAGCTCTTTTAGTCCAACTTTTATTACAAATAACATTGTACAATCTAGTATTTCTGTTATAACAGCATCTATCATTAACAAGGTTAGACGCTTCGTTTTCTGCTCTAGCATGGCTCGGTATGGTACGCAAAAAATTATACCATTTACTGAAGACTTAACTCCGCTTCCTCAAGATCCATATGGAATTGGAAAGTATTGTAGCGAACTTATGTTATCAAATCTGTCTAAATTACATGGTATGGAATATGTTATTGCAGTTCCACACAACATAATTGGTCCTCGACAAAGATACGACGATCCATATAGAAACGTTGCTAGCATCATGATAAATATGTTGTTACAGGGCAAGCAACCGTTTATTTATGGTGATGGTACACAAAAGCGTTGCTTTAGTTTTATACAAGATGACGTGGAAATGCTAAAACTATTAGCTTTTCTTCCAAACATCTCTGGAGAAGTTATTAACATTGGTCCAGACGACGAGTTTATTACTATAAATGAGTTGTTTCACACAATTGCCTCTTTGTTACACTCTAATATTACTCCTATTTATCTTACACAAAGACCGCAAGAAGTTTATTTAGCTAGTTGTTCTTCTACAAAAGCCAAAAGACTTTTGGGATATGAGTCCAAGACTAAATTAGTAACTGGCCTAAAGACAATGATAGATTATATTTCTACAAGAGGAACGCGTCCATTTAAGTATTTTATCGATTTAGAAATTATAAACCAACATACTCCCTTATCATGGAAAAATAGGATGTTCTAAGTATGCATATATTTTACAGAATTTGTGATTTAGGAAAAAAACCTCTATTACAAAACAACTATGTGCTTGATAAGCTTGTTCTTTTAGACAAGTTTCTACACATATTTAAAAACCATCCAACTTATGTATTTGCCGATAATTGTTCTGATGAATATAATAAAGTCCTTTTAGAAAAAAAGAAGAGTGGGCAAATAGAGAATTTATTTTACTCATCTCTAGGAAATACAAAATCGTTTTTATTTATGTTTGAAATTGTTAAGCATTTGCCACTATCAGATAATACAGCTATATTGTTTCAAGAGGATGACTATTTATACTTACCTAACTCTGATTTATACTTAGATGAAGGGTTATCGCTAGCACCTTATGTAAGTTTGTATGATCATCCCGACAAGTATAAACCTGGAATAAATCCTTTCATTATAGCAAACGGAGAGCAAACAGTTGTCATGCTCACGCAGCATTGTCATTGGAAATATACAAATTCCACCACAATGACCTTTGCTTCTACATTTAAGGTTATACAAGAAGATGCAGTAGTTTTACAAAAAAGCTGTAGCATAGGAGAAATACCAGACGATTTCCTAATGTTTGTGGAGTTGTATAAAAAAGGGCGTTCATTAGTTACTCCGCTTCCTGGACGTGCCACGCATTGCGACGGCAGTAATTTTGCACCACTAATAGACTGGAGAAGTGTTTATGAAACCAGCAATTAGTATTTTAACCCTTTATAACGGACGACCTTTATATTTGAAACGTAATCTTCTATCAGTAAAACAAGCAGTATGTGAAACAGACGCTAATATAGAGCATAAGGTTTTTTGTCAGGGAGCTGCACTAGATGACTCTATAAAAGATATACAAAAATCTGTTGAAGGCGAATTTTCAAATTATTCTTTAGAAATTATACAGTGGGACAAAAACTATGGAACTGGAGAGGGATTAAACAGAGCACTTCCCACACTAAGCGGGAATTTAGTCTTCAAATTCGATGAGGATGCAGAGATTGTATCTAGAAACTTCTTTAATCATGTATTGGAAATAAACAATATATTAGAAAACAATTGTTCGTTTTCTCCCTATCCAGTAGGGTTAATTGGAAACCCTGGGGGAGTCCATTCCACCACACGTTTTGTGAGATACAGCCAACAATTAGATACTTTTTATACTTTTAGAGCAGTGGCTCATATCGGGGGATTTGCTAGAATTACCCCTAAGCATATTATGTCTGCAATTACATTCCCTTATGATTATTCCATATATGATACTGGAAACGAAGATTCTGTAGTCAGTCACTTTTGTCGTACACACTACATTATGCAACTTTATTTAGAAAATGCCATAGTGGTAGAGCATCAGGAAAGCACCCTCGGACAACATGAGAGATATGCAGAATATTTTAAGGATAGAAGGAAATAACTAATGTTCACCTCTTCCGATGATGTAATGAGAGACTTGAATTGGCCACAGCCTTTTAACAGACAGGATGCTGAAATTCAGGAAATGGAATTAATCTATCCGCACGTGCATTCAAAAAATCTATACTGTGCCAATATAGGAAAGGGAAATGACTTAATGAATTATTTTTATGTAGATGGAAGAGAACTTAGGAACATATGGTATGCGTTTGATTACGCACATAGTAATGGGCTTATCTTGGTATGAGTACTCAAGTTCTATTGGATTACGATGATTTTTTCTGGAAAGAGCCCTATAACTGTCTTACTTCCATTGATAAGCTACTTAATGCCATTCCTTCATTAAAAATAATGTTGTTTACGATTCCCTATTTGAATAAACTGTCGTTGTCTGATAATCTAGAGTGGTGTAACAGAGTTCGTTATTTGATTTATAATAATAGTATACGGCTGGCAGTACATGGTACGACCCATTCCTATGGTGAATATGCTGCCGCATCATTTGAGTCTGCACGAAAAGGAATACTTATGTCTGAAGCTTCATTTGAGCGAGCCAATCTCCCTTTTATTAAAATATTCAAGGCTCCCCACTGGCAAATCAATATGAATACTATTTTAGCCTTAGACAGTTTGCAATATAAATATGTCTTTGTGCATCCAGATTTTGATTGTTCAAAACTGACAAACCTTTCCATAAAACCAGTTGCATATACGCACAATCTTAAAGACAATTTGCACCTAGATGAGTTTTCTGTAAATAGAATACATGGACATACTCATAATGTTTGTGGAAATGGCATAGAAGAAACCGCTGATAAATTAATACAAACTATTAATTCTTACAAAAACTCAATTGAGTTTATTTTTATGGAGACATGAACATGCCACAAGTATCTATAATTCTTCCTACATACAATCGTGCACGCTTTCTTCCTTTTAGAATAAAGGAATTTGTGCAACAGACACATAAGGACTCAGAATTAGTTATTGTTAATGACGCCTCTACAGATGAAACTGAACTGATATTAGCAGAAGCATCTAAGATGGATGCTCGTATTAAGACAATTACGCTGAGCAAGAACTCAAAAACAGTATCAATTCCTCGCAATATTGGAATTGTTAATAGTACTGGGAAATATATAATACACTGGGACGACGATGATATACACCCAAAACACAGTATCGAGGTATTATACAATGCGTTAGTTAGTAAGCCACAAGATTATATTTTGGCTTATGGAGATCATTTGTCCATTTTTGCTGCTAAATTTTCCATTACTCGAATTCCAAGTTGGAATCCCACAGCTATACAGGGTTGGGGAGTGGGAAATGGAGAATTTATTTATAAAAGATGTTTTGATAAAGTTCCACTGGTTTTTTGTACTAGAGCATGCGATTGGGAATTGTGCAAATTGTTGTACACAATTGGAAAATTTCATCACGAAGAAGAAGTTATTAAGTATACTATTTGGCACGGCAATAATAGATCGTTGTTTCCAGAAACAAAATTTGTTAAATTTAATGTAGATGATTATGCTGAATATTTTCCTAAAAACTATAAATTAATTGAGGTATAAAGTGAAGAAAATTCTACGAATTAGTGATCGAGGACATAATCCTATTTTTCCTAAAAATGTTACAAAGGAAATTTGTATTAGAAATTTCATAGACGTATTTGGTTCTGACATTATTGTTATCGCAGACAATTGCTTTCCTGAAACAATAGAAAACCTACGCCATTTGGGAGTAAGTGATATTCGCTCCACCCCTCTAGGCAATTCTGGTTCTTTAAAATATGCCTTTGAAATTTGCTATAACGAATTAAATCCCGATGAATGCGTATATCTTTGTGAAGGAGACTTTCTACATCTTCCGTATGCCGAGAATCTTCTTTACGAGGGATTACAAATAGCCGACTATGTTACGCTATATGATCATTTAGATAAGTATCAATCTCCTTCACAGAATCCTCTTGTAGAAGACGGAGGAGAAAACACAAAGGTATTGTTCACAAAAACTATTCATTGGAAACATACAAATTCCACAGTTCAGACTTTCTGTACACAAATAAGTACTTTGATAGAAGACAAGGAAATCTTATATAAACACAACTTTAGGTCAGAGACCCCACAGTCCTTCCTAACTTTCTTGGAACTAGGGCATAAAGGTAGAAAGCTTGCCAGCTCAATACCTGGACGGTCTACTGCTTGTGATAGATTTCCATCTCCAGGAATAAATTGGGAATTATTGGTAGAAAATTATATAAAGGAGCAACAATGAAACAAATCTTACGAGTAAGCGACGCACGTTCCCCTATTACAGTTCTAAATGCCACCAAAGAGGACTGTATTCTTAATTTCATTAAGACGTTTGGCCTCACTGATGCGGTAATAATTGCCGATAAGTGCGAGGACAAAACACTCTCTTTTCTAACCACAATGGGATTTTCTGATGTTAGAAAAACTAGTCTAGGAAAGATAGGATCGTTCAAGTATGCACTAGAAATTGCTACTCACGAGTGGAATGACGATGAGGTAGTTTATTTGTGTGAGGATGATTTTATACATCGTCCATACGCCAAAGCTATCCTAGAAGAGGGACTAAAATATCAGTTTGCTAGCGGAGGATATATTAGTCTATATGATTGTTTAGATAAATATTTTAAACAAGGACCGAATCCCTACATAAATGCTAATTATGAAATAGTTAAACTTTTGGTAAGCCCTTCAACCCATTGGAAGTCTACCGTATCTTCCAAATTTGTAGTAGCAACTAAAGTAGGCACGTTAAAAGATGACGTAGAGTCTATTACAAAACATATAACTGCCAATTCATTTGATTTTGTTGAAGCTTCTGTTGATTTAATCATAACTAAAAATAGGGAGTTTTTGATTCCAATTCCAGGATATGCTACTGAATGCTGTAATTTAGCAACTCCTTTTGTTAATTGGTCAGCGCTTCTAGAAAATACGGTAATGTAGGAGAAGAAACATGCAAGAAGTAAACGTCATACATTCTGGAGGAGTAGGTGATTTACTATACTCCCTTCCTACCTGTGCTTCTTTTAAGACAGTAAACTTTTATTTGAATCCTTCAAAATTTATGTCAAAAGATGCAGCTATTGCAATAATTCCCCTGCTACGCATACAACCTTATATAAAAACAGCAGAGTTGTACAATAAACAACGATTCGATTGTGACTTAGACTTATTCAGAGAACAGGGAGGACTTAGAACCGCTCCGCTTTCTATTGTTTCATTGTGTATTTTTCAACGTTATTATAATGTTGCCAACCCTTGGATATTCAATGTAGAGCCAAATCCAGTGTCTTCTATTATTATAAATAGAACAGAACGTTATCCTGGATACATTGATTATGTACGTTTATTAAACAAGTATGGCGATCAATGTTTGTTTGTTGGACTTGCACAAGAGCACTCCTTGTTCGAAAAACTATATGGGAAAATAAAGTATCATAGGACTTCTGATTTTCTAGAAGTAGCACAGCTTATTAAAGGGGCAAAATTCTTTATTGGAAATCAGAGTGCTGCTTTTGCTATAGCAGAGGGCATGAAAACTCCACGTATAGTAGAGGTGTGTCAAGACGCCCCTAATTGTACACCCATTGGACAACATGGGCACTCTTCTTGGGAATATTTAGACATTATACAACTGGTAGAGAGGTATTTATGAGTAGGTATTATAGAGTTATTATAGGAGCACTATTTATATGTATAACATTAAGTATGTGCGAGTCTCCGCTACAATATTCCGACATTATATATGAACGTTCCGATAGATATATAGTTGCCGGTACTGTATACAAGAACGGACGCAAAGAAGCTAACGCCTCAGTTTGGTTTCATGTTATTGATCCTACTTATAAGGGCACTACTTATTTTGAGTGCAAAACCAATTATCAGGGTGTATATAGATTTAATGTATATGATTGGAACAGGTATAGATATAGATTATTATACAATAACACCTTCAAGGAAGGTGTTATTGCTTTTGGAAAAGTCGAGATAGTAGATTTTACAAACTAATAGGGCTCTACGTCTCTACATTCTATAGTAGTCGTCCCCTGTTTTAGATTGTGTGTAATAGACCTTGGATATGCAATAATTTTATTATATCCAGGAAACAGTTTTTTAGAGTAAATTTGTATTCTAACAATTCCATTATCGTCAACAAAGGTTAGAGTAGGTTGTAAAAGACAGTCAAGTGTTATTATATAATGTGGGTCACCAAATTCCTGTACTATGTGTCGTACATAATGCTTTGCTATATCTCGTCTGAGAAACTTGTTGTTTACAGAATGTTCTATTCTGCCATACTTATCTATACTAGTCATGTTATAGGCATTCTGCTTAGATTGATCATTTTGTTCTAAAATCATTCCTTCTGATGAAATAGTTATTCTATCTCCCTCTTTTACTTGAACGCACGAACTGTTTTCTGAAGGATTTATTTTTACAAATAATTTTGTTTCACCGATTTCATAATAATCATAGTCTCCGGCAACAGTTTGCGAAGGACTAAAATAAGCATAAACTGTATCGCCTTTTGTTGCTGTAATTGTACTTCCTACCACACCTACTGAGAATCCAGACGAGGAAGGTGAATATCTTCCAATAGAAGAAATGCGAGCAAAATTGCTTGTACCAACTTGTATAATTGTTCCTACGGCAAGATCTCGCGTACTTATTACATACACAGTCGAGGCAGCAGAGGCGCCTATAGAAAGAGTTGTTACCCCTTCAGAACTCCATGTTTTTGACGAGCCACCTAAATCAAACGGATGTGTTATTGTAACAATTGTTTGAGATTTTATGCTAAAAGTAAATGCTGTTTCTATTGTAAGAATGTCATTGCTAATTCCACTAATTCTTGATGTTTCTTCTTTTTGGTTATCTGGATTTACAACTGTAATGTAATCTCCTATGTTTATGGCCTCATTTATTATTTTTATAATAGTATTTCCGCTACTGTCTAACTCTGTCGGAGAAACTCCTCCACGAAAGGTAGACGCAACAACAATTGTAGTACTTCCAGAAATCACATCTCCAACAATACATGCTTCAATATCTCTTTCAAAAAGCTGCCATTTGAATAGCGCACAATTTCCAGTAGAAACTACAGTACCCACATCTGAAAAAGATCGATTAATAAATCCCTGTCTAGTACATAGTAGTTTAACAGCAATATTATGTGAGGCTTTGCTAGCTGCTATAATATCCCCGCTTTTTATAGCTTTATCTTCCTCTTCTTTTGTAGATCTCGGACACATGTAATATTCAATATTAATATCTGCAAGTTTTGCATAGGAAGGACTTGCTTCTGAATAATTAAATATTTCATCGAGTCCCCTATTTTTAGTCATTGTAATTAAATTATTATCTAATACATCTGAGGATACTGTAAGAGCGGTAGTAGAGGATGCATTTCCCTTGTCTTGCAAAAAGAAGCTTCCTTCGTCATCAACATTAAACCCACAAACATAATTTGGTGCAATTTCCACCAAACTAGTAATGGCCTCCCACATTGACATGTTTGTAAAGTCCGCTAATTCTACGCGATCCGATAAATAGTTATCAAACTTCCATAAATAATATTTCCCTAAAACAATATTAGCTTGGGTTTCGTTTGGAAAGTATGGGGCAGATACTCCAAATATCATATCTTCTGTACGAAGTCTGTTAGTGTCTGTGTCATTAATATCTTGTGCAGATATTACACATAAATTGGAAGATAAATTTGTATCTGTTTCAACAAAGGCAGTGCCGTCTCCCTGAATTTCTAAGTTTCCATTTATTGTATTATATTTATACAAAAGACCGTTGCTTGTTAGAAACGCATCTTTAAAATCGGAGGATATCGTAAGACCTCTAGGAATGCTATATAATGTTCTTATGTTAGATAATGTATTACTTGCTGTGGTACTGTGTGTACAAACACCTCCAAAACTAGCCATTCCAAACTTATCTCTATCAATATAGGTTAGAATTAATTTATCAAACGGACAATAGCGCATATCTAAAAATGTCTTATAAACACTGTTGCTGTCCCCAGAAGAGTCATATATAACAGATACGCTTGTAGTTGCACTTGTGTATACATTAGATATTTTTATTATATAAGATTTGGAAGGTATGTATCCAGAAGTATATCCAGTAGCATCTATCCAACACATTCCAGCTACATATACGGAGCTCACTCCGTCAAACGTCATACATGTAGGTTGGAATGAATATCCACTTAGTTCATAATTTACTAAACAATCAGCAACATTATATGCCAAACCGTCTGCACAATTAAACAACGCAAAGGTATAATTAGTTGTAGGAGCGTTTCTAGTTATGCCAGTGTATAAAATTCCTCCGTTTGTAAAAGGACTTCCTGAAGATCCGCTTCCATCAAGTAGTTCTATACAGCCTCGTTGTCCAAAGGAAAAAGCTTTATCTATAGGATTTGTCACAATTACTGCGCCTTTGTAAAATGAATAATAGTGGGGTTCTAATTCATTTGCTGTAGTATATGTAACAGAGGAGGGAGTTTCTCCAGAAGAGGAAATGCTAAGGGGAAACGCAACACTTATTGTTTCGCTAGAGGCTATTTGCGTAAAAGGTAGCAGTAGATTTTCTCCTAGATAATGATCTGCGCCAATATCAGCCTTTCCTATAGAATAAACACCCTCGTTATATATTCCAGTTCGGTTTCCAAATTCTCCCGAAAACAGTCCATCGAAAACCGATTCGTTTGTAACAAATAAATCGTTACAGTCACTGCTTACATACACCACGCTAGTTCCATCATATGTATAAATTTTTATTTCTTTACCATATTTGTACTTTTGAAAGTAATCTTTCCAAGCAGCAATATAAATTTTGTTTGAGTCTAACGAATTTACCCAAAGTCGTTTAATATTATATGTACTTTCTACCGCCCCTATATAATAATAGATGTCTTCCTCAACTTTATACAAATAAAGTTTATTGTCACATCCCATAAAAATGCCCTGTCCAACAACAGGGTCATTACTCCAAACCATTGCTCTACAAGTTAAACCTAACTCAGCCCAAGTTGTCACAATATCCTCTTATCCAGTACAATTAAATTCATTTCCACTTGCATTTGCTACAAAATTGCTGACGTATATTCCAGTGCCACTAGCATTTATAATTTGATTACTACAACTATAAGAAACAGCACTTGCGTTTTTAACGCTAAAAGTACTTATAGTTGGAAATACATCTCCAAAATAGGAATCTATCTTAATTGGGTAGGTTGTTCCGTCAAACACTCCTACAAAAGATACTTCGTTGGAATCCTCATCGCTAGAATCTAGTAAGGACGTATTTACTTCTATATTCATTGTGATTACAAAATCACCATCTTGAGAAGGAACTAAGTTACCCCACCACAAATAAACAAGCATGCGTTCCCCAGAAAGCAGCCTTGTGATAAATTCATTCTTTCCTCCAATAGTAGAACTCCATGGAACTTTAAGCGTACCAGCTACTTCCAAGTCTCCTAAAATATGCCTAGCAACAGCATTTCTGTTGTAAGTAGGATGGGTAGCATTGTTAGTAATAGTAATCTCAAACGATTCTAGATTAACCGTTTGCGCAGTTGATTCGTATGCACATGTTAAGTCTTGAAACAATAACGGAGTTCTACTTGCCGAATTACTCCATCCACATACTGCGACAGAAGCTCCTGTAGAAACACGTGCTCCAGCCCAATCGGTTGAAATGGAAATGTCTTCGCCCTCCGAACCAGAGATAGTTACTGTCTGAGCAACTGCTCCATCAACTTGATAAGAATCCCCCTCTTCAAGAGTGCGTAACAACGAGGAATAATATCTTACATAATTTGTGCTATAGGGAATAAATGTCTTATATGTTTCATTAGCAAATCCAGTGTTGGGCATTTGAAACAGAGTTAAGAAAGAAAGAAAGCCACTCAGACAATCTAAAGATGTTTCTATGGGATCTATTGGAAAAAAAGCTCCTACAGCTCGCTCAATTAAATTTGTGTTACCACCTTTAATTTTATATGCAAACGAGGATACTTTGTTGGATTCAATAATTGCTAATCCACTTTCAAATTCAGAATGGTTTTTTGTAAAAACCTGGGGATGTCCCTCCCCATATTCTCCCAAACAAGTATCGGCACTAAACGACGGAGTCTCTGTTATTGCAGTAGATCCAACTAAATAATAAGCATCTTGCCACCCAGCTATAGTAGTCATCCTATCCTTTCCGGTGGTCTTCCAAAGGAAGACAGAACCCTACTTCCATCATATGTTGGTATAGACACTTGAGTAGGAAATTTAAAAGAGGCTGGAAGAGTATTCGTAACCTTGTCCGCAAACTCTAGTTTTAAAAGCTCTTGCACTAAAAATACTATTGATCTATTTTCATACCAAGCCTTACCGTTTTTAACTTTATCTGCTTTTAAGTCTTTAAGGCTTTGTGATAAACTTTCAATCTCTAGTTCCGTAATTCCACTCTTTGAGTCAGTTGAAAACCCTCTAATTCTAAATACTCCAACTGTATCTTCTCTAATAGAACCATCTTTTAATACACTTTCTATCACTACTCGACACTTAGCCTTCTCTAACGAAATTTCCCGCCCGTTTTTACTAACATTAAATGTTGCAGAAGAGCTATTTATTGTTTTTAATGATTGCCATTGAGAGGGGTCGTCCCAAAACCCATCTGAGTTGTCCATGGAAACATTACTAATAGAAGAAGTAAAATTACCACCAATGGCTTGTGTTTCAGTAGTATGTGAAATACTACCTATGTCTGCTAACTTATATTTGCCTCTTCTTTCCAACTTATCTGTAAAATCTACCCAATGTTTATTAGCATCTTGTATGTAAAACTTAACATTGAATGATAAAATTGTACTAAAAGTTGATGTTTGTGTTTTTACTTCGGGAGAATAATCATATTGCTTTGTTGAGTCTCCTATTGACACAGAGTCCGCCCAAGACCACAAACTAGGACTAATTTCAGTTGCTTCATCCGATATTGACACAGAGTCCGCCCAAGACCACAAACTAGGACTAATTTCAGTTGCTTCATCCGATACGCTTAAGGAGTCAGTAATAGAGCTGCTTGTTGTTTTGATAATTGTAAAAAACTCACTCCATTTATAGTCGTCCCCGTCATCAATTTTTAGTAAATAATCAGTTCTGGTTGTTAGTCCTGTAGATGGAGTCCAATAATAAGAGCCATCTATAGTGTCACAATATAAATCAGTTACAATATTTTCTACAAAAGTATCTTCTTCATAATAGAGATTTATGGTAACGTTGACTTCTGGCATATCCATTGTCCAGATAATTTCATAGTTTGTGCCCTTGCTCCAAGTAGAGCTGCTAGACGGTGAAGAAATGGAAACTATCATGTTTTATCCTAATTATGAAATACTTATTTTCCAATCTATGATATGAACATCTCCAGCAGCAAAGGATTGCTCAGAAAAAGTTGTAGAGGCATATTGTTTACTAAAGTAGCCAGTACTTCCGTCCCAAGTTATCCCAAAAGACGCACGATCATAGGATGCGGTTCCAGGAGATGTAAGTGTTCCCCTCCATTTCTTATAATAACTTCCGCTAGGATCGGATGGATGTATAACAGTAACCATAGTAACCCAATAATCTGGGGGAGCAGTGTGATAAAGCATAGATATTCCATCATGATTATCTTCACCAGTAGTAGTATTACATGTCGTAAAAAAACCACCAGAACCCATATAGCTAACTGTAGAAGAAGTCCCAACCAAAGAATCTCTAAAACGTGTCTTTATATCCGCGGATATAGTATTAAATTGTTCAAAAATAGGAGGACTACATTCAATAATCTTTGGAATCTTCTCCCCTTTTCTAAACAAATAGCCTACAACCTCTCCGGTAATTTTAACTGAATGTACACATAAAATCTCAGTCATATTCTATCTCCTTTATAGCAATATCAAAATAAATATTAAGGATATAATAAATAATGCAGCAAAAAACCACCTACCATAGGGCTTATAACTATACTCTTTTCCAAATATCTTTATTTTGTACAAATCTGGGTCTTTCTTCCAAAGAGCATTTCCTTCCATCAACGTAAACGCACCTTCGTACAGAGGCAGATATAAAATCCAACACCATGCTTTAAATAGCAAATTTAAAAAAGTATTTGGAAGTATAGGAAGAAAACTAAAAATAATTACAATTAAAGTCTCTATTTTTCTCCAAAGATGATATTCGCCTGCATTTCTTTGCTTTTTATACTTACTTATATGAAAAACTTCTTTTAGACCAGTATAAATTGCGTACGCAGAGACAAGTATTAAAAATAATATCTTTTGAAACAGCATATATTCCTTTCAATTTGTAACAAATTTAGTGGAGGGCGCAAAGAAACACGCCCTCCACCAAGGTTAAGATTACTGTTTATGCATGCCAGTAACCGGACTGCCGCGATACATGACTATTAAGCAGAACTTGAACAGGATAGTTAGTACCGTCATACAAACCAGTAAAAGCTATCTCATTTACAGCCTCATCTTCCCCTCCAGAAGTAGTGACTGTGTCAACTTCCGCATTAACGATAATAGATGCGTGTCCAGTATCCGTTGCTGCCGAAGACCCCCAATAGATATAGAACAAGAAATCATCTCCGCTAATCAGCTTTGACAAAAACACGTTCTTACCTCCATTAGTAGAGCTCCAAGGCACTCTAATTGTTCCCGATACTTCAAAATTACCAAGAATGTGTCTCTGCATAGAAGGATTGTCATAGTGCTTAGAAACAGCATTGTTAGTAATGGTAATTTCAAATCCCATTAAGTCTGCAGCGGTCTGGTCTCCAGACGTTGTTCCAAACGTAAACGTAGCATCTTGAAACAATAAGAACGAGGACGAAGCCCCAGTAGTCCATGCAGGAACAGTAGCCGAAGCTCCGGTAAGCATGTCAGCACCCGTCCACTCAACCGTATACTTAACAGAATCGCCCTCTTCTCCACTAACAGAAATACTCTTTGCAATTGCACCTATAATGTTATGGGATTGCGACGCTTCGGTAACTCTTAACAAAGAAGCATATTCGTTTACAGTGGAAGTAGTATATGGAGAAAAAGTTTGTGTTACTCCAGAATTGACGTTAGTAGCTGTAGACGTTGCAGGCTGAAAAAGAGTCAATAAAGGAATAAATGGACTATCCACATCAAAATCCATTTCAAACGAAGTAGAGGGCGCAACAGTTCCAGGAATGCGCTCTATCTTATTCGATCCCCCTCTAAGAATATAAGACCTTCCAGTAGCCTTACGATTAAAAATCACACCCTTGTTGATGTCGAACGTAGGATGAGATGATAAATAAACAAGAGGCCTACCGGCGCCATATGCACCCCCAAGAACCCCCGAATTAAATGCGGGGGCGTGTGTAATTGACGACGCATACATCATATAATAAGCATCTTGCCATCCAGCAATAGGATTACCCATTTGTTATTCACCTCCTAGGTTTATGTTATACAAATTTAAGCCTCTCTAAATCTAAAATCGAAGCTTACAAGCCCTACATCCCAATGTGTATAAGAAATACCTGAAATATACAAGTAACCAGTTAAAACTTCAGGCAACTCGGCTATATAGGGATGTAAGTTTAATTTATAGCCATTTTTTTGTATGTCTAACAATTTGGACAGATAGTTCCAAATTGTGTTACTTACGTTTGTAAATCTACAAGAAATTTCATATTTTACGTTTCGTTCTCCCAATCCAGTAGAATCATACCTAGCCAAAGAACCATCATTCAACGAAATGTCTGATAAATTATCTAATTTGGTAATAGATAGCGATTCAGAATCATGATTGTCCGCTATTTCATAATAACTGTCAGCGGTACTAGCAGTAGACGGAGACTCTCCATATATGGTTTTTTTAGTCACTGGATTATACACATGTTCTAAAAAAACATCATCCAAATAAATAGTGGTAGCTCTAACGGAATAATCTGGATTTGTATACAATTCTGCATATATACCAAAGGCTGTTGGTGAATCTTGTGTTAAACACACACTGCTAGATACACAAGTCCACGTAGTAACATTACTAAGCGAACTAGTAGCATGCATAGTCATGTCATCATAAATTGTATTGTTTTCTATCCCTAAAAATAGTCCAGAACAAAGAGTCTGTGCTCCAGAAATCGTTGCCTTATATACACCGCCAATTCTATAATTTAAATTCTGAACATAGTAATCGGTATGAATAGATTGTTTTAAATAAAACCCACGAGCAGTACCTGTTCCTCCGCTTGCTGGCAAATACATGGATGCACAAAACCCATCTACATGCCCCTCTTCTATAGAAAATGTATATCCAGACTCTGGTAAATAACTACTAAAATACCATCCTCCTGGACAAACTGTTCCATACCCTACAACTGTATCGTTTGTAGCAAATCCAAGAGACTCCATATTAGTTACACTAGTAATAGAAGTTCCCGTAGAAGGCACTGTTGCGACAAGAGTAGTGCCTACTGCACCAGAGGCAGATTTCAGAGTAAGTCTGTCGCCTACTTTCATAATTGCAGATGCATGAAGTATTGCTTCATCTGATTCGGTTGACACGTCAGTTAATGGAAGTGTAGTACCAGAAATACTTCCTATAACAGCAGAAAACCTATTAGGAAACTTAAACGAATTGTTCGCTAAAGGTACTGCAACAGCTATTTCAAATCTATAATTAGATGCACTCATTTGTTTACTCTAAATCACTTAGTGTTATAACTCCAGTATCCATCGCCTCTTTAATTTCTGAAACAATTACTTGAGACATCTTATCGCCGACTTCTTCTACCGTATCTCCTAAGAACAAATAATCACCATAAAATGCCACAGAGGGATTAATCGTAACCGACATTGGCTGCCCTTTTACTGTAGAACCAGAAGTTTCTCCTTTGCGTACATCTGTAGTACCTCCTCTTCCTGTCTCAACCATAGACCGTGCCTTAGCACGTCCTTCGGCTTTAGCTACCTCTTGTTCTGCAACTGCCAAGTACTTGTTAGCAGTAATAACGCCAGCTCCAGCCATAGCAGCAGCCGCTGCATATTCCGCTGCCGTTTTCCAATCCTCAACTGCAGCTGCCGCTAAAGCATAAGCAGCCCATTCTACTGCTTTTGCTGTTAAATTGTCTCGAACACTTTGAATAATGGCAACCGTCTCTCTTTTACGTGCAATTTTTAAATTCTCGCTTCTTTCCTTTTCTATTCTTTCTAATTCCTGATTCATCTCTTCTTCGGTAATAATACCTAGCTTTCTCTGTTCTCTTATAGAAGTGGCCGAAGACAGTGCCTCATTTTCCACACTACGGGTGGCATCTCCCCAAGCATTAGCAAACGACGCTATTGACGAAATTAAAGAGGCAATTGTCTCTGCCAACATGTCCTTAAACTTTAACATTGCTGGCGAAGTATTTTCTAGCTTTTTCAACATAGCATCAATTTCTGCCTCTCCCTCTTTAGTCAAAGTACCCTTTTTGCGGCCAACATCCCACAAATCTAGCAACTTTTGTTTTTGTCCTTCAATTTGCTTTGTCTGTTCAGCAAACAGAAGTTTTCTTTCCTTGTCGTCTCCGAACAGCCACGCAAACATAAAGGGGACAGCTTCTTTTGGACGTTCGGCCTTACCTTTATATAAAGTTTCAACAGAGGCTTTTACTTCTGCAAGTCTAGTTTCATAGGCTAATTCCTTTTGGCGTTGTTTTTGGTTAGTAAGTTCCTCTTCAAGTGCTGCTCTCATGCCGGAATATTCAAGCCCCTCCGCTTCCAATTCATTAATTTCAGTTACAATAGCAGCACGCGCCTCTTCGCTAAGGGTAGTATTCACTAGAATACTTCTTAATGATGAGACAGCATCACTCATTTTCGTTTCTGTTAGTGTAGTCTCTATTGCAGCAGCTAGAATCTTTTTCTGTACTGCAGATGTTTTCTCCTCCATATCGAGGGCTACAGAACGATAATATGTTCCAGTCCTTAGTATACTAAGTTCCTTCTCTACTGCTTCACCTTCTGCCTTAGCCTGTTCTAGCGAAACCGCTCCGTTCTCCGTTGATGTTTTAATAAACTTTGCAAATTCATCCATGGCAGACTTAATTAACAAACGTTGTTGCAATTCCTTCTGTAAATCTATTTCTTGTTCCATATTCGCCCTAGTCGTCTCATAATTAGTAATGGCTCGCTCCGCTAAGACAATTGGTCCCATAATCTCTTGTGATTGATCTAACTCTAGATTAACTCCAACTAGAGCCTTTCGCATGCCCTCAGTTTCTGCTCTCATCGCTCGCACTTGTTGTGCGGTTTCTTGAGAAATCTTTAGTTTATCCTTGTCTAAGCCTGATACTGCTTTATTCAATTCCGCCGGAAGATTTGTAAAAGGAGAATCACCTTTAGGAGTTGTTAATTCGCGTTGAAGGGAGGCTGTTGTCCCTTTTAGCTGCACCAATGCATCATTAGCATCAGTGCTCACCGTTTTTAGAGAAGCAGCATATGCCAATGTTGCGTTTCCTATGTTTGTTATCAATAATTCCCAATTAGCCTTGTTTGCAAGGTCTGCCGTACCATCTATTAATGCAGAAATCATAGCCAACGTATTATCAATGTCTTCCGAACTTTTACTAACTATTTCTTTAATTTTCTCAGGAGAAACTTTTAGTTTAGATAAGAGAGCTTCAAGTTGAGGTCTTGTGCCAGCCAAATCATTAAGTTGCTTCTTTTGTTTTTTTAATTCATCTGTAATGTTAGAAATTTCTCTACCCTCTCGCTTATATGCTTCAACAAAACCCATAATTGTCTTAGCCTCTTCAGTTTGTGTAGTTGCCTGAATTGCATCATTATAGGATTGTATTTTTTCAGCAAGACTTTGTCCAGATGCTCTAGCGTTTTCGGTAACTTCATCAATCTTCTTCTTAAACTCACGAGCCTCTTCTTCTATAAGCAAATCTCTTTGTAATGTCTTCTGTTTAGTAATAGCCTCTTCCATCTTTTTCCTAAAGGCGGAATAGGTAGCTAGTGATTTCTCTAGTTCTTCAATCTTTTTCGTTTTTCGCAAACGGTCTTCTTCCGATAAAACCGCACTTTCCAATGCTTTTTTTATCCCATCAATTTCGGATCTAATCTTTTTTTCTCCAGCTGCAGTATCTCCAACAGTTTTTAGTCTCTTCACTTCTAACTGTGATGTCTTCTGTTCTAAGTTTACTAGAAATGAACGAAAATATGACTCGTCGCGCACTATCTCTAGTTCGCGTTCTAGTGCCGCCGTTTCTTCATCAATTTGTGTAATAGTTGTTTCTGTTGTAGCATTTAAATCTACCAAAGTATCGTTGTATTTATCCATTACTACAAATATACTTTCGGCCATCAACTTATAATTTGCAGCCAAGGCTTCGCCAGTAGTGCCTAAGGCAGTCCTTACTTCCTTTATTATGCTCTCTGCATTTTGTAAACCTTTATTTACAATTTCATCAATCTTTTTGGCAGGAACTTCTAATTCTACCAAAACATCCCTTAGCTTTTTTCGATTTCCAATTACAGAAACAAGCTTCTGTTCTTGATCTTTTAGTTTTTTATTTATAGAAGAAATCTCATCCGATTCTGTTTCGTAGTCTGCTACAATCTTTTTTATGTCGCCTTCCCGTGTCCTCTCAGATAAGGCCTCAAGTGCACTCGTGTATGTTTTTGTTTTCTCAGCAAGCTTTTGCACTCCAACCAACACCTCTTCTTGTATTTGAGGAATGGGTCCTATTTTTTGTTCATATTCTTTTTGGGTAGCGGAAAGGAGTTTAAAGTTGTCCACGCTCATCGAAAAAAGACGTGTACCCCTAGAGGTAACAATCTCTAGCTTCTTAGCGACGTAATCATATACAACCCCCATCTCTTTTAGTGCACTAACAGCTTCGGGTGCTGCAGCTTCGGCCTCTGCGCTTTGTTCTGCATTTTCTTTATTCATTTGGGCTACCCATGCCCTCATGTCTTTAGATCCAATTGGAAACTCTTTTTCTGAAGGCCTTGGAACAACCCTCACTCTTTTTTGTAAAGCATCAATCGCTTCTAAAATTCTCTCTTGTTTTTCCAAATCGTCGATAATGTTAGTAGACAGAGCTGTCTTCTTTAAGTCCGCGGCTTCTGCCTCTCTCTGTCTTTGCTTTGCCTCAGCAATGCGTTTTGTAATCCATAACACAAGCTGCAGTGCCGCAAACAGCGCAGCAACCGGAGCCACTGCCTTCATCCATGCCGCACTAAATATCCTTGCGGCAACGGTAGCGGTCTTAGTAGCAGTAGTCACTCCATTTACGGCAAATCCAACTTGTGTTGCCGCCGCTTTTCCTGCAAAAAGCGACTCTACAAACTTGCCCGTTTTATAAATAAGGCCAACTTCTATACTTTTTGTGATTTTGGTAATAATTTTAGATAGAACAATAAACCAAACAACTCCTTTAGCAATTCCGGCTCCCAAAGTATCCTGTGTAAAGAAAACACCTATTTTGGCCAATAAGCCAACAATTGTCGCTAATACTATAGCTACGTCTTTTAGGGGAGAGATAACAACCAAAACAGACGTCATTATCTCTTTAAACCAACGCATTATTTCGGCAGCCCAAGCAGCAAGCATGTATTTGTTTGCTTCAACAAACTTTCTTGACTTGTCTACAAAGCTTTCAAACATTGAAATTAGTTGTATAGAGAAGGGCTTCATTACTTCTCCCATAGAAACTTTTAGCATTGTAGTAGCGTTTTTAAGAGTAGTCATTCGTCCAGACACCGTCTCTAGAATTTTTGCTCTAGCACCCTCAAATTGCATTGCCTCTTTAGTAAATCCAATAAGAATACCATTAGCGTATCCAACTCTCTCTATAATATCTGCATATTTCTTAGTGATGTTGGATAAGTTTGTCATAACACCAGCATTGTCCGTAATCTGTGATCTACCTTCTTTAATACCTTGCGTAAACGATACTAAATTTTCTCCGGCAGAAAAAGCAGCTCTTCCATTTGCTAATGCTGCGTCTTTTAGAGCATCAAGCGAAGTCGTCACTACATCCAAACTTGCACCAGTAGATAATAAATTTTTCAAAGCCTGCGTAGCTTGATCCATGCTCAAAATACCATCTTTTGACAAGCTACTAGCTGCTGCCGTAACCGATCGTACAGATAGTCCTAAGTTTGTAGCAACAGTCGATAAAGCTACAGTTTGCTTTTCTGTGTCAGCTGACAACGTGGTCCACTTTTGTAATTGTCTAATAAATGACCCAAAGGCAAAGGTTAAAACTAATAATCTATTTCTCCACCTAGAGAACACTCGCATGATGCCTGTGGTTGCTCCTCCCAAACGAACTAAAGATGCGTCTAGAGTTTTAATCTTAATTCCCAAGAAGGAGGCTTGTGTTCCTGCACCCTGAAGCTCTTTTGTTAAATTGTGAATTGCGGTATTAGCTTGTCGTCTCGTCATCGTTCCAGCTTCTAAAGAATATAAGATTTTAGCTACTTGTTCTGCTTTGTCTCTAGTTCTACCAAGCTCTTGATTTCTTTGCTTCTCTAAATTAACAATTTCTTTAGTAGCCTGAGCAATTAATTGTGGATCTCTAGTTTGTTTAGTAACCAAAACAAGAGCTTCCTTCTTCTTCTTTATTTCCTCATCATAATAAACATTTATGTCTTTTTGTTGTACTGCAACTCCTTCTAATAAATTTCTTATTCCCTTTACTTGTGAGAAATAAACAGAGTTAGTATCTATTAAAACCCCTTCTAAAGAAACCATTCCAGCGTGCTCTTTTTTCATAGCCTTGATTTCTTCTACCTGGTATCGTCTTTGTGCGGTTACCTTTGCTTCTTCCTCTTTAAATTTTACAACGATACTATATATTTCATTATATTTTGCAGCAACTTTTTCAAGTTCTACAACTGTTTCCGCAACAGCCGTTTTCCATTGCTCAGATCCCTCATCCACGCCACTAGTTTTAGAACTAAACGATTTATAAACAGCATTTATGTCCCGAGTCATTCCAGACGAAAGCGTCTTACCTAGCATTTTATCAGACGAAGTACTAATTTGTGCATAAATATTAGAAATTTCAGACAGTGACGCCGCTAATTGTGTATACTTAGTTTCAACCGCACCTAGTTCAGATACTGTTTTAAGTATTTCTTCATTATAGGCTTGAGACCAATAATTTACTTCCTTTGTTTTCTCTGAAAATTTATAAATTAAATCAAGAGACTCTCTCAGGGCTTGAGTGGACACAATTCCAGAAAGTTCTTTTCCCTTTGTTCTTCCTCCCAAACCAGACATTGCAGTTTGAATTAGAGAAGACATCTCTTCTCCTTTTGCTTCTATTTCTCCTGCAAAGTCCTTAAAAAAGGCTTTGGATGCATATTTTCCAGGAGGTCTCCTGCCTAATGTTAGTTGTCCACCCTTTTCTTGTACAGCTCTGCCCTTAAGAACGTCCAAAGAGCTAGACACCCTCAATATATCTTCTCCAAGCTTGATAAGTCCTTTGGATGCTCCTAGCGGAAGCTTAGTAAGTTCCTTTGCTGCAATATCAGAAAACTTAGCAATATTTTGCAATCTAGCTAAAAGGGGAGAGGAGCTTCCAGAAGCCGCATTCTCTAGTACAGTAATTGTATCTTTCATAGACCTCTGCACTCTACTAAGTTCAGAGAGTACGCCTTCGGCGTCCATAGAAAGAACAATGCGCATTATTTCTTCGTTCAACTTATTTCCCCTTACCGTTTAATTCTAGACTGTGCATCTCTTCCACTTTGTGCACTACTTTTTTGCTTAAGCTCATTCATAGTATGGTTTGTATAACGAGCCTCTGCTGCTCTTATAGTATCAAAGGCCTCAATAATATCCAAAGGCTGATCTAAATAAGAACCAGAAAACGGAAGATTGTGATATTTACTAGCTGCTGTTTCAAGAGCCACATATGTATTTGCTTCGTAATCAAACAATCCAACTGGACAAATGTATTCATTATTCAAGCCCATTCTCATGTGGGGAAAGAAAAGAACATCATGTACCAACTTGTTTGGAAACAACCCATGACATTCCACTAACTTTTTCACCACATCCTCCTTTGTCATTTCCTTTATTTCACAGGAAACCACTCTAGGAGCTTCCCGCTCCCCCGTCCCCAGATCATATTCGGGAACTTTTAGCTTTAGTTTTCTGTTTTTCAGAAAACAGACCCTATTCTTGTACCACCCCTTTTTGATACAATAGGTGCAATCATATTCCAAATATCGCCCCTGGTCTTCACCTCTCCACATAGAGAAGGAAATCAGGAGCTCAATTACTTTTTTTGGCCTTCTTCTAACTTGCTATAATCTCTAGAGACAGAAATAATTTCCCGTAACGATGCACTATCAAGCTCGTGACATACATCAGCAATTCCGTCCACTGAGTCAATTAGAGAAACAAACAAGGCCTCTTCCCCATCAGCAAGTTTTACAACTATTGCTTTCTCCTTCATTGCTGGATGCTTCTCATAGTATTCATCTGAAAAAGCAAAGTTTTCTACTTTACTGACTAGTTTCTTAAACGTAGAAACATCAGCTGCATCAGCAGCCCTTACGTCCAAATCTCTCTTATCGTCTTTTTCTATATAGGCATTAAGATACTGTTTGGTAATGTAGTTTTCATCATGTCCAGATCGAGGTTTAATGTAAAACACGGTTTGTTCCTCAGACCGCAAACCACGGTCAGCTTCCAAAACATACGGAATAGGTTCTGTTGAAATTCCTCTTGCCATCTTTTTCTTTCCTTTCTTTGTTAGGTTATGTTTCTGTTTAACTTATCATTTATTCCTATATTAATAGGATGTCTTATTATTGTAAAATTACTTCCACTTGCCCCAACCCCTGCCACATGTGCAGCAGAAAGACGTAGACTAGTAGAAGTTAATATTTTCTCTATTTTCCATTTAATATTTTGTCCAGTTACAGCGTCTAGGGTAAGAATTACATCTCCAGGAAAAACATTTCCAATTAAAGTCTCTGTTCCAGCAAAAACAACGTGAACAATGTTTGCGGAAGACGAATCAATTTCCCATGATACAATTTTTCCGTTTTCGCTAGAAAATGATGCATCCTCTACCAATTCCCATGCCATGTCGGAAGAAATCTCATCGTCAGAAGAAACTCCTCCTTTGTTGTATCGTATTAATAAATTTATAGATACAGTACTTCCTGTATCAACATACTGCCGTCCCCAATACATAGATAGTCTTGTAACGTTTCCAGACAGTAAATTAGACAATAGTGTATTGTAGGTAAAACTAGTAGAGCTGTTTTCCCAAGGAACAACAAAAGACCCTGTTCCCTCTATTTTTCCTAAAACAAATCGTTGAACACTTGCATTATTAAACTTTTTTCCCACAACACTATTAGACAAGGACAAGGATAGTTCTTTAAAATCAAAAGTTTCCAATGAATTATAGGAATTTCCTATCTTTGTAACACAGTTTCTCCACAATAGAGGAGCATCAGTAGATAGAGTAAAATTATCTCCAGACGAATTATATGAAAAATCATATTGCTTACCTATAAATTCACAATTAATAATACCATATTCTGTTGGGTCAATAGAAATAGAACATCTGTTGGAAACGGCACCAATTAGTCTATGTGAGTGTGTTTCTCCTGATGATAAATCTCTTACTATAGTAGCCCAGGTTTCGCAAGTACTTCCTCCCTCCTCAAAAGAGTATGGAAAAAACCACTTTACTGTAGAATCTTCAGAATCTTGCAAACTTCCACGCTGAAAAAACAAACGAAAAGGCGCAAAGGCTAGTTTTGGCGATAGCATAATTTGAAAAGAAACGGATGGATTCGTAGTTGTGTTTTGATACTCAACTAATTGATTTCTAGACGCACTGCGCACAGTCTTTTCTTGACTCAAAATATTTTGATTTGCGTATAACGAAGAATGATTAAACATTGTTATTCCCGATTTTCCAGTATCTATTCCATTCAAACAAGAAACGGCAGTCTCTATGGAAGACTGAAAGTCCAATGCATATCTATCCTGTTGTGTACTACGCTGTGCCAAATTTATCCTTCAACAACCTTTGGTTTTTTGCTTCTAGGCTTAGCAGATGGAACATCTGAGACAACCACTGAGTCCTCAACTTCCATCTTCGTAACTTTCGGAGCGGCTTTTTTAACAACATTCGTGTCTTCTTTTATTGATTCTTTTACTTCTGGTTCTGGATTCTCCACAAAATGCTGTCGAACTATAGTTATGACGCTTTGTCTAACCACCAATGCCACATCAATAGGAAGTATTACAAACTCTCTTTTATTAAGTGCTTTTAGTTTTTCAGGATGCTCCTTAAAATAAGGAATATCTTTTCCATTATACAAATTATCAGGTAACATTACATCAACAAACTTATACATACTATTCTCCTTTCTTATGCATATTCTCTAACTCTACTCTTCATAGAAATTATTGAATTATAAATAAACCCAGACGGTATTTTATCTTGGTCATACTCTATCATATCTATCACACTATAATCACATGCTCCGTTTATAGCATAATTTTGTTGTAAAACATCTACCACACCTTCAACTATAGAAAGATTGTGATTTAAACTAGTTTCCTTGTGAAATAACTGCGTTGCAACGGAAATCGTAAATGCAATGTCAGAAACAGTTGCAGCTGGATATTCTTGCAACCTAGTCTTAGACCCAGCTCCAAGCAATATACAGGGAAAAATGGGAATAGGGGCAACCGGACTCTCCACAATTGTTTCTACCGTATTATAGTGACTAGCCTTGTTTTCTTTTAACAAACTAAGTAAAGCTCCTTGTAAATTAACCACCGATTGATTATTCTCAACCGTATCATATACGGTCATAGAGCTATACGATTCTCTACTTATGCATCTCAAGGTAATAGAAGACACAAACAAAAACCCACTGTTTACTTTAATGGTATCACCATAATTATCAAATCCCCACTTGGAAACAAAGCACGAATTAGAAAACGTATAATTGTTTTCGAAAATATCACGTATTGCTTTGACAATATCAACTGTATTATCTTTTGCCTGTTGTGTTGACATTTTTACATCATATACTTCTACAACAACTTCTCGTTCTACATCATATTTAGAATTTGACAAATTATATAAATAGGTTTCTCTAGAAGGAAGTATAGCAACAGCTGGAAACATAGCAGCTGGTCCCAAAACACCCCTTTGCCACGTCTTTACTTTAGACAAAGTTGTACTTTGATAGCCAAGCAATATTGTTTTTATGCTTGTCAATAAATTAGACATTGTGGTAGTAGCTATACTCATTATCTATATTTGCTCGACAATACTCCGTGTTTGATAAGGGTACTTCGTACTAATGGAGGAAAGTATATCCTTCCACTGCTTTTATCATATGCCCAAAATACAGGACGTCTCCCTTTAGGATCTACTGGATCTTGAAAATAAACAGGTTGTGCATTAATTCCTTTTTGGAAAATAATAGGTACGCCAGAAGCAGACGAACTGCGACGTTCAAAGTCTTCCTCTTCTATTACATCCGTTTCTACACGACGTGCTGTCTTTTTTCCCTCTGCACCTGCAACGGTTTCCCATCCCCAACGAGTTGCTGTCTCTGACTCATCTCCTGCCCAAGAGAAGTCTCGCTTGTCTTTGTTCCAATCTGGAGGTTTAATAGGATATTCAAAAACAGCTCCCCCAGCAGACGGTATTATCAAAGCATCCCATCGTTTCCATGGCTTTTTTGGATCTACTCTAAGTTTGTTATAGAATATCTTAGAAGGAGATAGTCCAATAGGAACAATCATCTTTCTACTACCAGCTGTTCCAAAATGATTTACAATATTTAATCCCAAAATAGACATACGCACTTCGTCTGGTCCAAGATATCTAGATTTATATCCAGCAAAATCAGGATGTCTGTGAGCAGAGGAGGAAAGAGGCGCAAAAAATTCAACTTTTGTAACCGCACGCTTTTCATAAGTTCTAACTCGTGAGGAAAAGGAATCAATAGCACTTCTAAAAACTTGAGTTGTATAAGTCTGCTTTGTATATTTTAGTTGACCAGGAACACCTAGTGCATGAAGAGCTGCACGCCTAGCTAGTCTCTCGTTTGACACAGCTTCCCATGTAGAAGTTCCTACATCAAACGTTCTCTTAAAAGCAATTTTCAAGTCTTCAACAGTATCTTTCATTGGCTTTTGCAGCTTGTTATACAAAAAAACAGTGTATCCTTCATCTATTGATTTGGAATGCAGCATTCCAGCAACTGCATAATGCAAAGCAGATGCATTCATAAGCTTTACGGAATCGTAAGGATGTGAAATTTTTACTGGAGAAGAAACCACCTTTACCTTAGAAGTTGATTTTATCTCAGTTGCTAACAGTTTTGGCAAATGCAGTTCTATTTTAAACGAAAGTGATTTTTTAAGTGTTTCATATGGTACTTCAGTACGACCTGCTTTGCGTTTGCGTACAACAAATCCCTCAGAAGTATCATTATAATTAAATGCGGATGAATAAAAAGAAATACTAGACATAACTTATTTGGTATAGGTATCTATTTTATAGTCTTGAAACATATCAGAATCTGCATTTCCAAAGTCATCATAAACATCTCCATCCCAATCTCCTAATTGAATTTCGCTAAAATCTCTACTAGGAAGAGCAGAAAGCTGATATCCATCTGGATCAAAAGGACGTTGCAGGCGGTTTAAGTCTCGCTCTCCGTGATTACTGAGTTTCTCAATTAGATTAGATTCATCGTTTATAGAGTGCTCAAAAAAGATGCTGCGTAACGCCTCAGCTGTAGCTTTGTATGTCGCAATAGAAGCAATAAAAGGATCCCATTTATTAATTGAGATAAATATTTTATCATTAGTCGCAAATGTTCCAGAAAATATTCCAGAAACAGAAGAAGCTGGGATTATTAAATCCCCATCTCCACTAGAAGTAAAATCAGTAGTAGTAGTTCCGTTGCCAACATTTCCTGTTAAAATTCCAGTAGCTGTATAGGAAGAAGAAGACGTAAAGGAAAGAGTAAACATCTCACATAATGCAGACGTCCCAGCTTGACAACTAATTAACCTAGAAGACGGAGTGCTGTTCTGTTTATTAGAAATAATAATGCCAACCCAAGGAGCAGAGGCAGCCAACGCAGTTTCACTTTTATATATAGGCAACAAAGCAACCTTTATTTTCTGTGACGCGTGCATAATAGCTTGATCTATCATATACGAATATCTAGTAATAGGAGAATCAGATTCATCCAAATTAATAGACTCACTAACTATTTTCGGAAACTGTGTAATAACATCTAAAACAGTACAAAATCTAGACGTGCCGCTAGAAATACTTTTTAAAGTAGTCATGGTTTATCCTTTTTATGTGGGTAGTATTTTTCTTTCGTCATTCTCACTCTCGCCTAGAAAGTGCCCCCATTTGAAGTTTAGTTTATGAATATCGCCCTAAAAGAAGGGTGCTACATGGAAAATTTAATATTTATGTAAAACAATAAGTATACACTATGTCTATAATATAAGCATAAACAAACAAAAAAGCCAAGCAATTTTCTAAAGAAATTTCACAAACTAAATATAATTGCTTGGCGTAGCGAGCCGGTAAACTCTGTTACTATAGACTTTGTTTTGGTACGTTAGAATAATTTATAACTCGTTTGTACAAGGCCTCTGTAGACAAAACGTCTTCTCTGTTGTGCTGTAAAATATAGTCTAATGCCATCTTATTTCCAGCCATAGCTCGAATCCAAATGTCATGATTCATGCCGTGCTCTTTACAAGGAATTCCAAAAAAGTCACACGCAGTCTGTAATCTGTTATTATGAAACTTAAACCTACGCTTAATAACCAAAAATAAATCTAGTAGTTGCAGTTCCCTATAAATAGGAAAGTCCATTTTATAATAGACCGCCCTTGTTCGTAAAAAAGGAATATCAAAGCGAGCATCTCCACCATAGTACACAACAATACGATCAAACTTTCTCATATCATCTATGCATTTTTTTAAGATTCTCTTGTCAAAAATGCCACTAACAATATCTTGTTGTGTTACGCAGCCTTCATATAGTGGACCGTCTAGTTCTTTTATACAATAAGAAAACACATACCCAAAGGATGCCTTTAAATTTGAAGCCTCAATGTCCAAAAATCCTATCTTTTCTGTAAAGGGAGCATCTGCAGGTTTTTCTGACAGAAAACACTTAGGGTGTTCAATAAACGGCATTTTGTGCGCCCTACAGCGGTGATTAAACAACCACAAAATGTCTGCTTTTTTCAACCTATTTAGATTTATTTTCACATTTGGGGCAACGTTGTCTGAAACGCATTTCCTATCTGAAATTTCTCTTACTTCAACATTATTATCTACATTCTTTATTCGAAACCATTTCTTACAATCCTTACATTTAAGTCGTCGTTTTGTTCGAGAACCGTTATACCCCTTAAAAACAACTCTATTTGAATCGCAATATATACAATGCAAGACTTGTTCTCCTTAATTGTTTTTCAATTACATACATATATAATATACAATAAAGTGGAGCAGAAAGCAAGTAAAAAATGTAGCAATTATATAAATATTTTAAAGTTTTCGTTCAAAATGCGGACAATCCACAAAAAAAGACTTTCCACTTTCTATAAGACCTCTCCAACTTCCTCCCCATCTGTTTTCTGGACGCAGTCCTTCCCAAAAATCACCAATTGGCTTTAATACAGCACGGTCAGTAACCACTTTTCCGTCTTTAAAGAAGTTTAAGTCTATTGCAAGTCTGTTAAGATGAGAACTTTCTAGAGTTTTAGACTTTCCTTGTTGTACATACAAAATTTGCTGTTCTTTTGTTCTAAAGGCTTCTCCAAGAGTAACTAAAAACCCTTTCTGAATAATAAATTGTAATAATTGAATTAAATCTATTACAAATTCAAATTGTTTAGTAACCATTGACATATTTACCTCACAGATAAACCAAAAGCTCCTCCAAGCAAAAGACCGCCAATGCCCCAATATTCTCTTTTTTCATACCATTTTAGCTTGGGTTGTTTGATTTTAAAATTAACATCTTTGACAATAATATCGTTTCTAAATGCATAAATAGGAGCCCAAAATGCCTCTTGTTTTAATAAAATCTTTAAATTAAAAGAGGCATTATTGTCCTCCTTCTCAAAAAACAGCGAGGTGTCGGCTTTCATGTATGCTATAGATACGGAGTCTATGATATTGACAGAGTCTGTAATAGACAAAGAATCTATAAAAACAAGAGCAGTGTCTTTATAAATAGATCCAAACTCTCTAATAAGAGCAGATTTGTCATATTTAATAAACCCATGTCGTGCCATCTGTATTATTTTAACGGAATCTACATCAACATATTTATATTCAGTAACAGCGACAGTTTGGGGTTTATGTAAAAAATAACCCGCAGCAAATGCGAGTATAATAAGGGCAATTAATAAAATGTCTTTTATTTTAGAAAGCAAGCTACTCCTTGCCATTGGTCTTGTTTAAAATCTCCGTTTTATCAGCAGAGCTTTTAGACGAACCAAAAAAGTAACCAACTATAGTAGTAAATGAAGCAATGAGCGATCCAACTACCAAATTAAGTAAGTCAGAATTTGCTTGGGGAACGTCTATAAAAATAAGAAGACCCAAAAGAACGAAAAATCCAATAACAATTAAACCCCCTAATACAAACATGGGAATTTGACTTGTTTTAATCATAATATATATTTGGTTATTAAGTAAACAACAATGAGAACAACAATCGGAATAATTCCGCCAACAGCTCCCCACATACTAGATTTAACCTTCATCTCTGATTTAAAAGAAGCATAGTTTAAACACAAATTATTTAATTTGTCCTCTATCTTTTCGTAACTATCGTTTAGTCTTTCTAGTTCTTTTAGAACATGTTTAGACCACTCATGCCATCCGTTTGTCATTTCATCGTTTTCCATGTTTACTTCCAAAAAGTAATATAACAGTTAATACCAAAACAACTAGAAGAAGACCAATTACAGAGAAAACGAGCTCGTTCATAGTCTTCTTTCATATTCATACTCCCAACACAAACAGCATAACTATCCACGACCAAACAGCTCCTAACATATTCCACACGAACACATCCTGCAAGCTGAACTTATCTGAGTAAAAGAGATTACTAATCAGAAAGTCCCACACTTTGCAACCACTTGGCTTAAACTCGAAATACCAGGGTTTAAAACCATCACCTACTTCCCACAACAACCAGGCAATCCACGACCAAAATGGACTTATCAGCAAACCAAGCATAAATGCACCTATCAGGTGAACTGCATTATGCCATGTTAGCCGAATATTATCAAGGTCATCATTAATCTGAAACTTGCAACTCATCACAGCCTCCTCATCCACTTGGGCGGATTCAGTAT
>Ga0172371_10001584_pt1 | contig 36282 bp, 41 predicted proteins | sample Lak12m_FD_114543 | JGI IMG/M metagenome (GOLD analysis project Ga0172371, IMG submission 114543) | Freshwater microbial communities from Kabuno Bay, South-Kivu, Congo - kab_022012_12m | ecosystem: Environmental > Aquatic > Freshwater > Lake | place: Democratic Republic of the Congo: South-Kivu... | reverse complement strand
GTAATAATCACCGGCGTTAGGAGATCTGGAAAGTCTTATTTAATGAGGCTTATCTGGGAAAAGATAGCCAAAGAGAGAAAAATGCCGGAGAATAATTTTTTATATTTTAACTTCGAAGATGAAAGACTTTTAGGGTTCGGCGCATTTGATTTCGAAACGCTCCTGGAAAATTATTTTGAGATTATTGAACCCGACAAAAGAAAGAAGGTTTACCTTTTTTTCGATGAAATTCAAAACATCGCCGGATGGGAGAAATTCATTAACCGTCTTCGGGAGGATCGGAAATACAAAGTATTCGTTACCGGATCCAACGCCACGCTTCTCTCGAGGGAAATAAGCACCGCCCTAACCGGCAGAAATTACCCGGTAATGCTTTTTCCTTTATCTTTCAGGGAGTTTTGTTCGTTTAAGCTTGGGGAAAAGATAGCTGGAAAAAATATTTACGATGCCGAGTTAAAAGTAAAAATAAAACGGCTTTTAAAAAAATATTTGGACAACGGTGGTTTTCCCGAAGTTGCCATTCGAAATTTTCGGCCGCTTCTGCAAGAATATCTCAAAAATATCGTATACCGCGACATCGTTCTCCGCTATAAGATCAAGAATGAAGCTAGTCTTAGGGAAATTTCCGCTTTTATTATGTCTAATGTCGGCGTAAATTTAAGCTTGGAAAAAATCAGCCGGATGACCAAAGTAAAAAATTTGATGACAGTCAAGAACTACTTGTCATATCTTGAGAATTCCTTATTGTTTTACAGCGCAGCGAAATTCAGCTACTCCGTGAAGGATCAGATATACAATCCGGACAAAATTTATGTTGTGGACACCGGAATGTACAACGAGGTCGCTTTTGTTCCGAGTGCAAATAGCGGCCGGGTTTTAGAAAATGCCGTTTTTCTAGAGTTAAAAAGAAGAGGTTTGCACATATACTACTTCAAGGAAAAAAACGAGTGTGATTTTATAATTCAAGAAAAAAATCGGCCAATTACGGCTATACAAGTGACCAAAGATTTAGGCATACAGAATGAGGATAGGGAAATCGAAGGTCTCCTCGTAGCAATGGAAAGGCTTCAGCTAGAAGAGGGACTTATAATAACCGAGGAGAGGGAAGAAGAAAGAAGAGTGAGAAGCAAAAGAGTTAAGGTTGTCCCGCTGTGGAAATGGCTGATTGAGAAATAATTAATACCAAGAACAATGAAAAAAATTATTAGGTTGCCGCTTGTTAACGCCCACACCCACGCCGCGATGATTGCTTTCCGGGGATTGGCGGAAGACTTGCCGCTCAAGCAGTGGCTGGAAGAAAACATTTGGCCGATGGAAAGGGAGAAAGTGAGCCCGGGGTTTGTCTACAAAAACACCAAGAAAGCTATCTTGGAAATGCAAAAAAACGGCATCCAGGCTTTTTGCAATATGTATTTTTTTGAGGATGAAGCCGCGAGAGCCGCCGAAGAACTCAAAATGCACGCCATCTTGGGCGAAGCCATCATTGATTTCCCCACTCCCAGCTGCCAAACGCCCGAGGAAGCCTTCGAGATCATTGAAAACCAGCTGAAAAAATACCAAGGCCATCAATACGTTAAAATTGGGGTTATCCCCCATTCAATCTATACGGTCTGCGAAGACAACCTCCTCAAGGCCAAGCGGCTAGCCAAAAAATACGACGCTATCTTCCATATCCACCTGGCGGAAACCCAGGAGGAATTCGAAACCTGCCAGGAGAAAAATGGCGTTACGCCGGTGGGCTACTTGGAAAAATTGGGAATATTGGATGAGAAAACCATCCTCGCCCATTGCGTTTGGGTTACCGACGAAGACATTGATATTTTGGCTAGAAGAAAAGTGAACGTAGCGCATTGTCCCCTAAGCAACCTCAAGTTGGGCTCGGGCATCGCGCCCATTCACAAGATGATCAAAAAAGGCGTCAATGTGGCTTTGGGAACTGATGGAGCGGCCAGTTCCAACCGACTGGACATTTGGGAAGCGGGTAAGTTTGCCGTGCTGTTACAGAAAGGAATCACCGAAGACCCGGCGGTATTGACGACCAAACAAGCAATAGAGATGATGACGGTGAACGGTCTGAAAGCGCTTGGAATCAAGGAAATCAATGGCAAAAACATTCCTAACATCCAAAACGAAATAGACAAAATCAAGAAATTGGATCTGCTCTATTCTCATCACATAAACGAATTGGCATGAAGATCGCGGCGTTAACCACCTATTTTGATCCGGAAGAAAATGGCTTGACCCGTTACATCAACGGGCTCTATGGCGCGCTTCTCAAAGAACATCCTGAAATCGAAGTTGACGTGATTACCTTTGATACCCTCAAAACAAAAAAATATAAAGAAAAAACTAATAACCGGACAATTTACCGGCTGGATTGCATTCCTATGCTGGGCAGGACTTACGCGGTGCTTACCAAAAAAGGCAAAAAGCAATTGCGGGAGATATTTCAAAATAATTCATATGATTTGATAAACACCCATACCCGGTTTTTCTTGAGCTCTTATTACGGTATCAGATTAAGCAAAAAGTACCATATTCCCGTGATCCATACGGAACACGGCAGCGGTTTTGTGAAACACAGCCGCCGGCCAATTGAGTGGGCAGCAAAAGCCTATGATTTAACTTTGGGGAAATATGTGCTCAAAAACGCGGATTTGGTCTGCGGAGTTTCTGAAAGTTGCTGCCAATTCGCCAAAAAACTAGGCGCAAAAAAAACAGCAGTCGTCTCTAATGGAATAAATTTAGAATTTTGGAAATCTGAATCCGTTCCCTCTTTAGAAAAAAAGGGGGGAGGAGGGAGTTTATTAAAAAGGGATTTGGGTATCAATAATAACGACATCGTATTTACCTTTATCGGCCGGCTGATCCCGGAGAAGGGAGTGCAGAATTTAATTGAAGTGCTATATGGTTTGCCGTTCCGGCCTTTGAGCCGAAATCCAAAAAAAAACCAAAAAATTCTTTCTAGATCCCGCATCAAGTGCGGGATGACAATAGAGCAGTGGGAGTTATTAATAATTGGCGACGGATTTTACCGGAGAGAACTGGAAAAATTAGTAAAAAAATACAAGCTGGAAGATAAAATTTTATTTTGGGGCGCGAAAAACCAAAAGGAGGTAAGGAATATTCTGCGAATAACCGATTTATTCATTAATCCCAGTCTCGCTTCCGAAGGGCTACCCACCACAATTTTAGAAGCCGCCGCTTGCGGCTGCCGGGTGTTAAGCTCCGACAAGGGCGGGTCGGTCGAAGTTTTAAATAAAGAGAATCTTTACCGTGCTGGAAATTTAACCGAACTTAAAAAAAAGATTCTGCGTTATAGAAAAATTCCCGTTCCGAAGGCAGAAAAATTTGATTGGCAGGAAATAGCGGATGAGTATTATCGATTAATCCTAAAAATAAAATAACCCCGCTATTTTATAACGGGGTAAACCGATTGAAGAATCAGACGATCACAAGATAATCAATCGCTCTGCCCCTTTCTGAGCAGCACTATTGGCAATTCCTTTGCCTTTATGATTTTTCTTATGCATTTATCACACGGAGGAGAACCACGATTTCCATAAGCGTGTAGTCTTATTGCTTCTCTCCTGCCATTTTCTATCATTCCTTCGGCCCCCAGCTGGGAAATCCGCCCTAAATTGTCGGCTTCTATCAAGCCGAACAACTCGAGTTCTTCGTCAGAGGGGCAACTATTGACATCAAAAAACTTTCCGTATTCCAAACTTGGGGAACTCACCTCTTCCTCCTTTCGAGAGATCGTTTTTATTAAAAACTTTGTCTGACGTGCTTCAAAGTTTCTTGAGTCTTGCGGAATTTTTTTTCAACCAATCCGCCACCAAATGGTTCACGATTCCGTGAATGTCTTCTACGATACCATAATTTTCTGATTCGACAAGCAAATAATCGTCCAGTATCTCCTTGGCTTTCCCTCCCTGAAAACCCAACAGGCCAAAAGTTTCGACACCCATTTCTTTGGCAGCTTTGATCGCTTCCAAAATATTGGGGGAATTACCGCTGCCGGTGATAATGAGCAGCATGTCGCCCTCCTGGCCGAGATTGCGCAGCTGCTCGGAAAAAATGTGTTCGTAGCCTTCGTCGTTCCCCCAGGCCGTCATCATAGGAATGCAGTCGTTGAGCGAGATTACGCGCAGCCTGGTTTTCCTCTCACGCGGATTTTTGCCGAGAATCGTTTTTCCTAGATCACAAGCCATGTGCGAGGCAGTGGCCGCGCTGCCGCCGTTGCCGCAGACAAAAAGCGTCTTTTTCGTGCCGATTAAAGATTGAATTTTTTGGATAAGCTGGACCAGCTTGCTTTGGTCGACTGTTTTCAGCACCTGATTCAGTTCGTCGAGATATTTTTGAGGATGTTGTCGAATATCCATACAAAAAATTTAAAATTTGAAGTTTGAAATGAATTTACCTTTTTTGTCATTCTCCAACTTGATCGGAGAATCCATACTTTCGGTAGATCCTCTAGTCAAGCTAGAGGATGACAAGAGGGTTAGTGGATAAATATAATCTTGCTTCCTTGGTACTCAAATTCGAACTTGACCGGTCGCAGTTCTGGCAAAGCTTGGATAATCTGCTCATGTTTTTCCTCCGGAGCGTAAAAAACAAAAAAGCCGCCGCCTCCCGCGCCCAGGATTTTCCCGCCGACTGCACCGTTTTTCCGACCCGTTTCATACCAGCCGTCAATTTGCAGATCGCTGATTCCGCCCGCCATCTGCTTTTTCAACTCCCAGTTCTCGTGCAATATCCTGCCGAAAGAATCCAAATTATTTTTTTGCAATTCATCTCTCAAATCATGGGCGAGTTGCACCATTTTTTTCATAATCCGAAATTTTTTCGCATCGTTTTCGGTATTTTTCTTCTGATTTTTCAGAATGTTAGAAGCGGAACGAGTTCGACCAGTATAAAGCATCAGCAAATTTTTCTCCAGCATCTTGCGCGTTTCTTTGAGACAAATAATCGGATCGACGCTTACCCGCCCGTCCTGATGGAAACGGATAAAATTAAACCCGCCGTAAGCGGAAGCATATTGGTCCTGTTTGCCGATCGGCTCCTTGAGAATGTCGATTTCTAATTCGCAGGCCCCTTGGGCCAACTCTTCGGCGGAAGCATATTCTTTTTTGTAAACGTGGAGAGCGTTTAAGAGCCCCACCGCATAGGCACTGGAAGAACCTAACCCTGTACCTCTAGAGGGGATATCAGCGATCGAAGCAATCTCGATTCCTCCGTCAATATCCAGTTTTTTCAACGCTTCCCGCACCAAAGGGTGCTTGACTTGGCCAACCGAATCGACGTTTTCAGTTTGCGAATAGCTGACCCGGATATCATGGTCGAACTTTTTGTTCACCCAAAGATACATGAATTTGTCAATCGCGACACTCACCACCGCCCCCTCGGATCTTTCGTAAAACGAAGCCAGGTCGCTGCCTCCACCCACAAAACTCGTGCGAAAGGGAGTTTTTGATATAATCATTTGATTTGCTTATGGATCCCAGTAGTTTTCGAATAAATCTTGCCTGCCAATCTGTTCCTGGAAATCAGTTTGTCCATTAAAGACCGCGGCAAAAACATTGTAGCAATTTTTTTGATAATCGCGCCAGTCCCCTTGGGATACTTCCCAAAATATTTAAGTGTGAGCAAAATCCCCGTAAGCCGCTGTTTAAATTCGTTCCTGGTGCTTCCACTGCCGGGATGAACCCGGTATTTCAAACAATAATCGGGAATATTAGCTAACTGACAGTGTTGTCCCACCCGGAGAAAAAAATCATAGTCTTCGGCAAATTTCAGCAATTTGCTTTCTGAATATCCCCCGACTTTTTCCGCTGCCTTTTTGCAAAAAACAATGCTGGGATGGGCCATTTGGAACGAAGAGAGCATATGGTTCCTGATTTCTTGGTCGGAGCCTGGATATCTGATTCGGCCGATTTCTTTTCCCTTTTCATCAATCAAAACCATACCAGTTCCCACCGCTCCACACCTCGGATTACGATCTAAACAATCAACCTGTTTTTTTAATTTATTTTCGTCGCACCAAAAATCATCACTATCCAAAACCGCGATGTATTTGCCTCTAGCTTCTTCGATTCCTTTGTTGCGGCTTTTTAACCGGCCAATCCTCTGGCTATTTCGAATCACTCTCAGACGTTTGTCTTTTTTTTGATATTCTTCAAGGAAAGACGCGTTGGCATCACCCGGACCATCGTCAACCACCAAAAGTTCAATATCTTCGAATGATTGATTCAAAGCACTTTCCAAGGATTGTTTGAGATATTCAGGATTGGACTTGTAGGTTAGCAAAAGGACGGAAACTTGAGGCACATTTTAAGCTTTAAGTTTTAAGACTCTTTCTTATAGTTAGCTAGGAACCATTCATAAGTGGATTTTATCCCGTCTTTAAGCTCAATCCTGTGCCGCCAGCCCAATTTTTGCAGTTTAGTAACGTCCAATTGTTTCTTGGGCGTGCCGTCAGGCTTTGAGATATCATTTACGATTTTTCCGGTAAACCCGACTGTTTTTTTGATCATCGCGGCCAGTTCTTTAATCTTCAAATCCTTACCCGTGCCAATATTCACGATTTTATTGCCATCATAGTTGTTCATCAAAAAAAGACATGCATCCGCCAAATCGTCCACGTGCAGAAACTCGCGGTATGGTTCGCCGGTTCCCCACATCACCACTTCTTCTTGATTATTGGCCTTGGCATCGTGAAATTTCCGCAGCAGCGCCGGCAGGACGTGGCAGGAGTTCAAGTCGAAGTTATCCCCGGGACCGTACAGGTTGGTCGGCATTACCGAAATACACTGGGTGCCGTACTGCCGGTTATACGATTGGCACATCATTATCCCGGCAATTTTGGCAATCGCGTAGGATTCATTGGTTTTTTCGAGCGGCCCGGTCATAAAATATTCTTCTTTGATTGGCTGGGGACATTCACGCGGGTAGATACAAGAGCTGCCCAAGAATAAGAGTTTTCTAACGCCGGAGAGGTGGGCGCTGTGAATCACGTTGGTTTCGATTGCTAAATTTTGGTAAATAAATTCGGCCGGCAGGGTGTTGTTGGCCTGAATACCACCGACTTTGGCCGCGGCCAGGAAAACATATTCCGGTTTTTCCTGCTGAAAGAAATCCAAAGTGGCTTTTTGGTTGGTCAGATCTAATTCTTCCGATGTTTTAAAAACCAAATTGCCGTATCCTTCTTTCTCGAGAATCCTCATAATGGCCGACCCGACTAACCCCTTATGCCCAGCGATATAAATTTTAGAGTTTTTATCCATGCTTTTTATCGTCTCTCGCCATAGCGGGAGATCTAGAAAAATTAAATTTAAACTTTCACCCCTTCATTTTTTAAATCCGCTTCTAACATTATCTTAGCCAATTTCCTAAACTTCGTTTTCGGCTTCCAACCCAGTTTCTTTTCCGCTTTGCTGGGATCACCCAAAAGCAAATCAACTTCCGCCGGACGGTAGTATTTGGGATCAATTCTAATTAAAATCTTTTTGGTTTTTTTATCAATCCCGACTTCTTGCTCGCCCTTGCCTTGCCATTCAAAGTCAATTTTTAAAAGCCGCATACATTCTTCCACAAATTCCCTTACGCTATGGGTTTCACCCGTTGCCAGCACAAAATCTTCCGGTTTCTTTTGCTGGAGCATCCGCCACATACCTTCGACATAATCCTTCGCGTAGCCCCAATCCCGTTTCGCGTCAAGATTACCAAGGTAAACACAGGGATGTTTGCCCGATAAAATCCTCGCTAATCCCCGAGAGATTTTCCGGGTGACAAAAGTTTCCCCCCGGCGGGGAGATTCGTGGTTAAATAGTATCCCGTTGCAAGCATAAAGACCGTAGGATTCCCGGTAGTTAACGGTTATCCAGTAAGCGTATAATTTGGCACAAGCGTAAGGGGAACGGGGGTAAAACGGAGTGGTTTCTTTCTGCGGCGTTTCTTGGATTTTGCCAAAAAGTTCGCTGGAAGAAGCTTGATAGAATCTAGATTTTATTCCTGATTCCCTAATCGCGTCGAGAATCCGCAGTGCTCCCACTGCTACCACGTCTGCGGTATATTCCGGAATATCAAAACTGACCCGCACGTGACTTTGGGCGCCTAAATTATAGATTTCATCCGGTTTGATTTTTTCGAGTAGACGGGCCACACTGCTCGCGTCGGTAAGATCGCCATAATGTAAAAACATCCTTACCCCGTTAACGTGAGGATCACGGTACAAATGATCAATCCTTCCCGTATTAAATGAACTGGAACGGCGAATTATCCCGTGCACTTCATATCCCTTTTTTAAAAGGAATTCCGCTAAATATGATCCGTCTTGGCCGGTAATACCGGTAACTAGCGCTTTTTTCATTGTTAAATTTGAAACATAAAACATAAAACACAAAAGATGGAGACCCTGAATTCCTTTCAACTATCTGCGGATTTTTCTTTGTGTTTCAAGTTTTAGGTTACGAGTTTTAAGATTCTTTAACGTGTCTTTTCTCACCAAATTAGATATTTGTGATTCTAATCTTTCAATAGCCGAAAGCAGTTTAAAAATCATCAGGAACACCAAAATAAAACCGGTCAAGATTACCGCGTTGAGGTTACCTTCGATACCAATGACCTTGGCCGCCCAAAACGTAATCACCGGAAACAACGCTACCACCGCCATCCCCCCCCAAACAACAATTCTCACTAAAAGCTTCAGGGCGGTCGGATGATTTTTCCCCTTAACAAAATTATCAATGCCCTGATAGATCATTATCACGGCTATGCTGGTAACGATGATTTGATAGAGGTGGAAAGGCATAATATTAAAATAAGATCCAAATAACTTTGGTCAGAATTTTGGTTTTATTTGAGCGGATTTGAGCTTGGGGTTTTGTACTTTTACGATAATATGCTCCATATCATTCTATAAACAGTTTTCAATCCGTTCAAAAAACCCTGCTTTTCAACTTTCCCCATCGAATACTCGGTGTATCGGACTCCCACCGGAACTTCGGTGTATTTTAGTTTATTGCGGTAAATTTCCCTGATGATCTCACTATCGTATTCGTAACGATCGCTACGCACGTCGATAAGCTCCAGGGCTTTTTGGGAATAAGTGCGAAACCCTGACTGGCTGTCGGTAACCCAAAGGCCATAGAGATACCAAGTAAAAAAATTACCCAAATAATTATAGATGACTCTTACGAGCGGCATATCTTTTTTATTGAGCAAGCGGGAACCCAAAACTACGTCATAACCCTGTTCGACTTTTTCGAGCATTATTCTTATATCGGCCGGGTCATGTTGACCGTCGCCGTCCATAGTGACTACGATATCGGATTGGAGCTTTTTAGCGCCTTCTATCCCGGTTTTTACCGCTGCGCCTTTGCCCCGATTTAGCTTGTGTCGCAAAGCAATAACACCGGCTTCTTCGGCTATACGAAAAGTATCGTCGCCGCTACCGTCATCCACTACGATAATTTTCGCGTAACCGGATTTTTTTATCTCCCCTATGACTTCGGCAATAATTTTTTCTTCATTGAAAGCGGGAATAACTATATAAATTTTTTCGTTCATAAATTTTCGTAATATAGTAGGATTATAACAAATATATTAATTTTACAACCAAAAATGAAAATTTTAGTCACGGGAGGAGCGGGTTTCATCGGGTCTCACATTACCGATGGATTAATCAATGACGGTCACGATGTCGTAATTGTCGATAATTTAAGCACCGGCCAGCAGAAAAACCTCAATTCCCAAGCTAAATTTATCGAAGCCGACATCACCAATTCGGAAAAAATAAGGAAAATATTTTCCGAAGAAAACCCGAAGGTAATTTTTCACCTGGCCGCGCAAATGAACGTACGCAAATCCGTGGAAGATCCTCTTTTCGATGCCAAAAATAATATATTAGCCAGTTATAATCTGATAAACCTAGCCATAGAAAATAAAGTAAAAAAAATTATTTTTTCCTCCAGCGGCGGAGCGATCTACGGCGATACAGAAAACCGGCCTACCCCGGAAACGGAAGCGGAATGGCCTTTATGCCCTTACGGAATCGCCAAGCTGACCGTGGACAAATATTTAAACTACGCGCATAAAATTCACAATCTGAATTATACCTCTTTGCGTTACGGTAATGTTTATGGCCCGCGCCAAAACCCTCACGGGGAAGCCGGGGTAATCGCGATTTTTTTGAATAAGATGCTAAAAGGAGAACAGCCCGTCATCAACGGTGACGGACTGCAATCTAGAGATTATGTTTTTGTCGCCGACGTGGTCCGGGCAAATCTATTGGCCTTGAAAAATATTGAAAAAATCGGGATTTATAATGTCGGTACTGGTATCGAAACCGACGTTGTTCAGTTGTTTAATGAAATTAATACTCACTTTGAACAAAACTTCCCGGAGCAGCACGGCCCGGCCAAGCTGGGAGAGCAGAAGACCAGTTGTCTTGATCATTCTAAAATAGCAAGAGAACTTGGTTGGAAGCCGGAAGTCAAATTTACCGAAGGAATCAAACTGACATACGAATGGTTTAAAAGGTGAGGGAAATTTCTAAAAAATCCCCCGTCAGAGTTTCGGGGCTTTAAATCTAGGCGTGGAAATATACTTGAAAAAAACATTATTTTCGGCAAGAATAGAAAGAAATCAACATTATGCAAAACACGAATATTGAGTTTTCCATAGTTATTCCCTGCTTAAACGAAGAAAAAACGCTGGCTATCGTGATAAAAAAAGCCTTAGTAAGCTTCGAGCAACTAAAAATTAAAGGCGAGATAGTGGTTTCCGACAACGGATCGACGGATGATTCCGTCAAAATCGCGGAAGAATTGGGCGCCCGGGTGATTCACTGCCCGGAAAAAGGTTACGGCAATGCTTTGAAATGCGGATTTTCCGGGGCTTACGGAAAATATCTTATCCACGGTGATGCTGACGATTCGTACGATTTTTCCAAGATTGACGGCTTCATACAATACTTGCGTAAAGGTTACGATATGGTCATTGGCACTAGAATTAAAGGCAGAATCGAAAAAGGCGCTATGCCTTTTCTCCACCGTTACTTGGGCACACCGGTGCTGACTTTTATTTTAAATTTGTTTTTCGGCACCCGAATCTCCGACTGTAATTGCGGTATGCGTGGTTTAACTAAAAAAGCGTTTGAAAAAATGGCGCTTACCTCCGGCGGGATGGAATTCGCCTCCGAAATGGTCGTTAAAGCTGGAATTTTAAAATTGAAAATAAAGGAAATTCCTATTACTCTATACCGCGATAAGCGGGATCGGCCACCCCATCTGAACACTTGGCGGGACGGGTGGCGGCATTTACGTTTTATGTTGCTCTATGCGCCCAACTCCGTGTTTGTTTGGCCGGGTTCGCTCTTGTTCTTTGTCGGAACCCTTCTAATGCTATTCCAAATTAACGGCCCATTTCGTTGGAACGGAATTTTTATGGACATCCACTTTATGATTTTGGGGCTCACTTTGGGAATTTTAGGGGCAACCATTTTTCAGATGGGACTTGTGATAAAGCTTTTTTCCCACCTCCAAAATTACTACACAAAAGACAAAGTAATCGTTTGGTTAAATAAATTTTCTCTCGAGAAGGGCTTAATCTTCGGCAGTTTGATCTTGATAATAGGAGTCGCTATTGATGTTAGTATTGTTATCCAATGGATTCAAGACGGCTTTCGCGGAATCCTAATGCCTCGCGCCGCCATTTTTGGATTGTACTTTATGTTTTTGGGTATTTCACTCGTATTTTTCTCGTTTATGCGGGCAGTGATGGAAAGCCGAGATAAGAATTAATAAATGGGTAAAAAATTACAAATAGCTCTATTATTGTTCCTTCTGTCTTTCTCAGTCTACCTTTTTTGCCAATTCTCCGGTTTTCAGGGGTATGAAGACGAGACTTACAATCGGATTGTAAAAAATTTGGAAACCGGTGAGTTTAAAACTGCCCGATCCGGTTACGCCCAAACTTTATTGGAAACACCGTTTGTGTTGAAAGGACAAATTATGGGTAGTATTTTGGGTGTAGACCACGCCAAAATATCCCAACTTTACGCGCTTTTTTATAATCCTTTCGTTACCGCTCTCTCGGTAGCGATAATTTTTTTAATCTTCGTTTTGTACGTTGGCAAAAGAAGGGCTTTTTGGCTTTCATTAATTTACGCGTTCGGCACTATGGCTTTCCCTTACGCCTCAATCGGTATGGAACCGACAGCGGTTTTGTTTATTTTATTATCCGTTTATTTTTTGTTTTTATCCGGTAGGAACGTGCCATGGCATATTCCTACAAAATATTATTTGGCTCTCTCGGGTCTTTTTTATTTCTTACTGTTTTTTTCCAAAGCTTATTACTTTGTGACGGGATTAGCCTTCATTGCCTATTTATACTTGCTTGATTCTTCTTCCGTTAAAAAATTTATTAAGCATGTCTTACTGTTTTTCCTGCCTCTAGTGGCAATTATCCCGGTGTATTTATTAGCCAACAAATATAACTTTGGCGTTTACTTTGGCGGACAGTATAAATTAAGTAACGAGCTGTTTGGCGGAGAGAATCCCATCTTCGGAATTTACGGATTACTCCTGAGTTTTGGTAAAAGTATTTTCATTTATGTCCCGGTACTTATTCTGTCGGTTATTTTTTTCCCACGTTTTTATCGGAAATATCCCAAAGAAGCGATTTTTGTTTTAATCTATTCCTTTTCCCTCATTACTTTTATCTCCCAAATCCACTGGTGGAGTGATGAAACCTGGGGGCCAAGATATTTACTGTCTCTAAGCGCAATAGGTTTGTTACCACTGATTACGTTACCTTTTGCCACCCCTGTCTTGTCATTCCGGCCTTTGAGCCGGGATCCGGAAAGATTATTGGGTAAAAAACGCCTGAATCCCCGGGTCTCACAAGGCTCGCCCGAGGATGACAACAGAGAGAGGGTGAGCATATCGAAAAACAGAATCAAAGTATTGGCCTTTGGTTTGATACTCACAGCCAGTTTCTTCTTTCAACTCCTCGGCTCGCTTGTTCGTTACGACGTATTTCCCTATTCTTTCTACGAAATTTACGGCACAACGGGATATAACGTTTTAGCTAGTCAAGAATATCAGTATATCCCGCAATTTGCTCCTTATTTCGTCAATTACCAGCTGATAAAAAATAAATTTTTCGGCCGCAATAAACCGCTCGATTACAAAATTATTTATAGCCCACCGATGGAAATGGCTGCCACAGAAAGGGGCAAGGAAGTAACCAAAAAAATTACTTACGATAACAATAAATACCAAGCTCACGCCATTAATTTTTGGTGGATGAACTTGCCGGGAGTGCCGGCGTACAAGTTGCTAGGGATATTTGTGTTAATTTTTGCGGGTCTAATTTCATTTGCTATACATTTGTCATCCTCTAGCTCGACTAGGGGATCCAAAGAATAAAAATCAAATCTTTTCATCCTGGATTCCCCGGTCAAGCCGGGGAATAACAAAAGGCCTATCTAAGCTCTAGAGATGCGTTCGCTTCCAGTCTCTGCCAATTATCCTGGTATTCTTTTTTCTTAGTAGCGCTCGCTTGTTGCCACCTTAAATACGCCACCGGCAAAAGCATCGCGGCGTTGTCGCCGGTAAGTTCGGCCGGGGGAAGCATAACTCTCAATTTGGGAAATTCCTCCTTGAGTTCAGTCGCCCAGCGTTTTCGGAGTAATTCGTTGGCAGCCACACCGCCCCCGACAACAACTGTTCTAAAATTATAGTCCGTTAGGGCTTTTTTCGTCTGTTTCATTAAACTTTCAACCACGACACTCTCAAAAGCCCTTGCCAAATCTTCTTTTTGCCCAATACTAAGGGGCAGATTGAGATCGGGCTTCGGAGACTCGTTCAAAATGTCCTTAATGCTTTTTTTCTTGGCGATTGCCAAAGCCTTGTACAAAACGGCTGTTTTTAATCCAGAAAAACTAAATTTTATTTCCTTCGCATTGCGTAGGGGCAGCGTAAATTCAAAATTTGGTTTTCCTTTTTTCGCGAACTTGCTTATTTCAGGCCCTCCCGGGTAACCCAAGCCGAGAATCCTGGCAACTTTGTCAAAAGCCTCCCCGGCAGCATCATCCAAAGTTTCACCTAATATCTTATAGTTAAGCTGGTTTTTCATCGAGACGAACATAGTGTGGCCGCCAGATACTATTAAGGCCAAAATAGGGAAAGGTTTTTCCCAAAAAGTAAAGGTTTTAGGAATCCCCTTGACCCAAGAAGAATAAATATGTCCCTCCAAATGATTAACCGGAATCAAAGGCTTTTTCCAAATATAACTTAGGGATTTGGCAAAATTTACTCCCATAAGCAGCGCGGGAATCAATCCCGGCCCCTGGGTTACTCCAATTAAGTCGATCTTTTGGGAAGCCTTGACTGGATTTTTTAAGCCGGCTTCCCGGCAAGCTGCTTCCAAAACCGGCACCAAGTTCTTGAGGTGCTCCCGTGCTGCCAGTTCCGGCACAACCCCGCCCCATTTGGCGTGAAGTTTTATTTGGGAAGAAACCACACTACTCAAGACTTTCAATTTTCTGTTCTTCACCTCCCCAATAGCGACAGCAGTCTCATCGCAACTGGTTTCTACTGTCAAAATATTCATATAGATAGCAAGGGGGCGGAATGGCCGTTTTTTGAAGCGAGGACTGTCGGGCCGCAGTCTCAAAAAATGGCCATTCCGCCCCGCATAAATAAAATTATCCGCCCAGTAAACTTCCCAGTCCCCCCGCATTTTCCATCATCTTTTTCTGCACCGAGCGCATAGTACTATTAAAAGCCTTGCGGACATATTTAGCCAGTTTTGGAGCGTTTGGATCGGCAATTTCCACGTTGGTTACCGTCATTGCTCCGTTCATAGTAATTTTTACTCCTTCGTATTCTTCGGTAACTGCCACCTGTTCCATTTGTTTCTTGATCTGCCTGAGTTTTTTGAGTTCTTTAAGCTGGCCTAGCATGATGTTTTGTGTTAATAATTATGTAATTTACTCCATATATAAAATGCCATCTTTTTAATAAATTTTCAATTATCGGTTACCTATTTTACAATCAATTTACAGTTCTCAATTTTAAGAAAATACCTTTTATCTATTCTAACCATTGAAAAATATAAATTTAAAATTGAATGAAAATTATAAATTGTAAATTCAAAATTGCTCTTGCCCCAATGGCTGGCATTACCAATAGCGCTTTCCGCTTGATGAATATTTTTGGCGGAACAGATTTGGCCTACAGCGAAATGGCCCACGTTAATGCCATTAGTTACAATAGCAAAAAAACTTTAGGAATGCTCGGAGCTAATTCCTTTGAATTGCCCTATATCGTACAGTTTTTTGGCAAAGACCCGAAATATTTCGCCAAGGCGACAAAAATTATCAGTGAACGGGGAGTGCCGGTAATAAAATACGAGCCCTTTAGTAAGAAACAGCTGGAGTTCATTGAAAATTTTGTTAATAGACCTTCTTTATTTGGGGTATTTTTCCACAATTTCTATTCTCGTTTTCTAGATTTTCAAAAGCAACTCCAAACTTCCGACTCGAAACTAATAGCTGATTATTTAATCCCTTCCGGCATTGACATTAATCTTGGCTGTCCCGCCAAAAAAGTTTTTAACCACGGGGGCGGAGCAGCCCTTTGGAAAGATTTAAAAAATGTTCGCACTATTTTGGAAACGGTGTTGGAAAATACCGATTTGCCCGTGTCGATTAAAGTACGCACCGCGGTAGAAAAGGTAACTCTCAGCGATTTGCTGGAGGCCCTAAAAGACTTGCCTATCAAACGCGTGATGGTTCACGGTCGAACCTACACCCAGGGATTTACTGGTCAAATTGATTCAAAAACTATCCGCCAAGCCAGCAAAAAATATCCCCAATTCGAATTTTGGGTTAATGGCGGAATAATAGACACTGAGTCTGCCAATAAAGCGGTCAAGGAAACCGGCAGCCGCAATCTCGGCATCGCCCGCGGAACCTTGGGCAATCCACTATTGGCAAGCATTATATCTTCCCCCCGCGAAAAAAAGGCACTCGAGTCCCCACGGACGGAAGGGTTAGATATCAAGATTAATCGTGTTTTAGCTTATATCCATAGCGTTCTTGCCTACCAATCTAAAGGAAATCATGGTATTATCGAAATGCGTAAACACTTGGCTTGGTACTTCAAGGATTTTCCCGGCGCCAAAAACTGGCGAAAAAAATTAGTAACGGTAAAAAATATCGACGACATTGAAAATATCCTCGTTAAAATTTCCCCGTAATTTTTTTGATTTTAACCAAGAGTTGGATTATAATAAAGAAAAAGAATAGATACTTTCTGCCCTCTCATAAAAAAACAAAAAACCTTAAAAGTAGGTTATTTTAAAATTTTAATTAGGAAGCGAGGTGATCAGAATGAAAAACCTTTTAAAAAAATTAACTGCGGTCTTTTCGGTTTTTGCGATTGTGGGAATGTTCCCGTTATCAACTTTGGCTCGAGGCGGAAGCGGCAATTACGGAAATATGTCTACGGGAAACTCAGGCGGCAATCACTGGAATAGAGGAAATTTTGGAGAAACCAATAGCAACAGCAGCCATTGGGGTGGGAACGGATCAAACTCAAACTATTCTAACAACAGTTGGAGCAGTGGCAGTAGATTTGGATCACATAGTTGGATGAATCAAGGAAACAATAATTCTCACGGCTGGTCCGGCAATTGGGGCAGCCATAACGGTAGTTCGGGTAATTGGGGCGGAAAAATGAGTTGGGGAGGCAGTTCGTCTTGGAGTAATAATAACGGACACTGGTCAGGCACGGGTAGCTCTTCTCATTCTAGTTCTAGTTGGAACAATATGAACAGCAATATGTCCGGGACAACAGGATCTCACGCCTATCGTTGGTAAGAGATCTAAAATGTGCGCGCAATAGGGATCGAACCTATGGCCTCTTGCGTGTCGAGCAAGCGCTCTACCACTGAGCTATGCGCGCAATTACCTTTCGACTAATCTTTTATAGCTTTAAAAAAAGAAAAAGCCAACTTTGGAGAAGTTGGCTTTCATAGATAGCAAAATGGCTACTTTAGTGAAAAGCCCCGCTTGAACCGCGAGGGTTAAACAAGAAGCTTCACAACACACGCCTTCAAATGAGAGATTGACACTGGTTTCGCAATGTAGACACAGTGTTCTTCCACTTCAGGGGGGACTTCTTGCCCGGAGATAACAATGATCTTTACCAAAGGAAATTCGCTCCGGATTTTTTTGTAGAGTTCGAGGCCGCTCATTCCTGGCATCGTAACATCCGTAATCACTATTTGGAAATCACTTTTTGCGAGAATTTTTTCCCAAGCCTCATCACCACTCAAAGCCGTTTCTATTTCTATCTCCCAACCTTTTCCCGCCCTTTCCTTGCCAAGGTCTTGAAGAACTGCTTGAAAGAGCTCTACGATGATTGGCTCATCGTCCACAATCAAAATTCTTTCTTTGTTCATTTCCCAAACCTCCGATACTATCTTTCAGAAGGTAAAACCTCCTTTTTCGCCACTAGAAACAAATAACCCGATTATTTAAATCGGGCAAGAGGCTTTTGGCAATTCAAAACAATATGAGCTGAAGGGCAGAGTAATTTACGGGTTGACCCGTTTCACGTCTCTAGGAAATAGTGAGGCAAGGCGAATATTGTCGAGACCCAACCACTGTTTGGTGAATCTTTCGAGACCCAATCCCCAACCACCGTGGGGAGGCATCCCGAATTTAAACAAATTAACGTAGTCCTTAAAATCTTTTGGGTTGAGACCATGTTTTTGCATATTAGAGGTAAGCATTTTGGGATTATGGATTCTTTGTGCGCCGGTCCCCAATTCCATTCCTCTAAACAATATGTCAAAGCTCTTGGTAAATTTACCGTCGTCCGTAGGCATTTGATAAAATGGCCGAATACTCACAGGATATTCGGTCACAAAAAGAAAATCGCTTTTGAATTTATTTTGCGCGTACTGCCCGAGAACTTTTTCGCCCTCCGTATCGAGGTCCAGCGCTTCCTCGTCACGGCCTTTTATTTTGTTTATTACCTTTATCGCTTCTTTCAATGTTATGTAAGGAATTTTTCCTTTCGGCAGCCGGAGACTGGGAAAATCAAGAATTTTTCTGTCTTCTTCCTTCACTTCGTCCTCTATTTGGGCAGCAATATACCGAATACATTCTTCTAATTTTCCCATCACGTCAAACTCGTCTCTAATAAAACCTATCTCGGCGTCTAACCCGGTAAATTCGTTTAAATGGCGGGAGGTGTAATGCGGCTCAGCCCGAAAAACCGGGCCGACTTCAAACACTCTCTCAAAAACCCCCACCATCATCTGTTTGTAAAATTGGGGGCTTTGGGCAAGAAATACGTCCCTGCCGAAATAGTCTACCCGAAAAACGTTAGCCCCGCCTTCCGTAGCGGAAGGAATTATTTTAGGCGTGTGGATTTCGGTAAAGCCGTCGCCCTTCAAAAATTCACGGTAACTAGACTCGATCTTTTCGCTAAACTTAAAAATCGCTTGCATTTTTAAGCTTCTGAGCGTAAGCGGGCGATAATTTAGCAAAGTGTCAAGATGGATTTTATCAATATCTTTACTGATATCCAATGGCAAGGCCTCTCCAGTTGCCGAAACCACTTCCAGCTCCTTCACTTCCATTTCTAGATTCCCTGTTTTAAGTTCCGGATTAACGAGCTTTGCCGGCCTTTCTTTGACTAAACCCTTAACCGAAATGACACTTTCCAAGCCCCAGCCATTTTTTTCTAAACCGGTTATTTTAGTGCCGGACGTAACCACCAGCTGTAAAACCCCGGATCCGTCACGAAGATCAACAAAACTCACTTTTCCATGATCGCGCTTACGATAGGCCCAACCGGCCAAGAGAACTTCCTTGCCAACCCACTTTGGCGTATCTTTAATTTGGATTCTGTTTTCGAAGTCCATCGGCAAATAGCTAAAAACTAAAAAAAATGTTTACGAAATTTGACTTATTCGCTTTAACTGTCTAACAATTTTACCGCTTCTTCGCATAATTCTCCCGGAGTTACCTTTATTTTAATAAAACACAAATCCGCTCCGCAGTGTTTCATCTCTTTCAGTTCCTCGTCAAGGGCGGTATTAGAAAGGGCGATTATTTTAATATTACTTTTAGTTTTTTTCTCTTCCTGGATGGCTTTTAGCATTTCTATCCCGTTCATTGCGGGCATAGCCATATCCAATAGCACCAAATCGAAATTGCCTTCTCTAATTCTTTTCAGTCCCCAAGCACCGTTTTCCGCCTTCTCTACCTGGAAACCCTGGGAAGAAAATTTATGACCGTACATTTCGAGAAGGTCTTGATCATCATCAATGATTAATACTCGTTTTTTCATAACCCAGTATTTAATTTTAAATTAAGATAGTATCTTTTTGAGCTCTTCTACCAGCTGGGCCGGCGTATAATTAGCCTTTATCAAAAAAGCATCGGCCCCCAAACCCAAAGCTTCTTTTTCGCTTTCCTGGTCCTGGCTATTACTGAAAACTATTTTTTTGGTTTTTCCTTCCCAACCAATAAGCTGTTTTAACACTTCGATTCCTCCTCCCCCGGGAATCAATAAGTCCAATAAAGCTATGTCGGGTTCTTCCTTACGGATTCTTTCCGCAATATGCGCACCGGAATCGGCAACATTAACAATGTAACCGACTTTCTCCAGCTGTCTACGGTAAATTTCCGAGATCATTTCGTCATCTTCCAAAATTAGAATGGTTTTTGCCATTTGTCCTTGGTAATTGGTAAATTGTAATATTTAAATTTGAAACCTGCAGAATCTTCCTACTTGAATATTTTCCCCCATTTTAGCGATCGCCCCTTTCACGATATCTTCGATTTTTTGGGTCGGGTCTTTAATAAAAGCTTGCGTCAGAAGAGCATTTTCCTGCTTGAATTTATTGGTTTTCCCTTCGATAGCCTTTTCGATTATCTCTGCCGGTTTCCCGGATTTCTCGAGTTGGCTGCGATAAATGTTTTTCTCTTGTTCAAGCTCTTTTTCAGAAATTTCTTCCGGCCTCGTTGCTTTAGGATTAGCTGCCACAACCTGCATCGCTAAATCTTTACCTAGGGCTTCAAATTCTAGGTTACGGGCCACAAAATCAGTCTCACAAAATAATTCTACCATGGCCCCGACTTTTTTATTGGTATGCACATAGTAAGCCACGATCCCTTCTCGGGTTTCTCTTTTTAGTTTCCGGTCGGCGGTTTCCAAACCTCTTTTTCTGAGCGCCAGGATTGCTTTTTCAATATCGCCGCCGGTTTCTTCCAACGCCGCTTTGCATTCGGCAATACTTACCGCAGTTTTTTCTCGTAGTTCTTTAATTTGATCTAATGGGATGGACATAAAATAAATTTATGAGTTTATATTTTTTTGGCTTCAATTATTTCCCTGACAACGTATTTTAACATTAGTTGTACCGATTTGACGGCATCGTCGTTGGCCGGTATCGGATAATCAATGGCTTGCGGATTTATATTCGTATCCGCCAACGCCATAACACTCACTCCGGTTTTTCGAGCCTCGGAAATTGCAGTTTTTTCTTCTTTTACCCCTACCACAAAAACCGCCTGGGGAAGCTCGGCTAAAGTCTTAATTCCGCCCATATTTTTTTCGAAATCCCGGATTATTTTTCCGAATTTCATTTGCTCTTTTTTTGTATAATGGTTAAGTCCACCTTCTTGGGATTTCTTTTCAATATCCAATACCTTGCTAATCCGACGGGAAATGGTCGGAAAGTTGGTAAAAGTGCCCCCAAGCCAACGCTCAGTAACAAAAGGCATATCGGTAATTTTTGCCGCCTCTTCTACAATATTTTTTACTTGCCTTTTAGTTCCGACAAATAAAATTCTGCCTTTATTTTTTACAATTTCATTCACTTTATTAAGGACTTTCTCTAACTCTTTGACGGTTTTGCGCAAATCGATAACATGAACCCCGTTACGCTCACCGAAAATATAGGTATTAGCTCTCGGATCCCAACGTCCAACTTGATGTCCGAAATGAACTCCGGCTTGCAAAAGCTCCTCTAATTCTGGCATTCTTTTTTCGGGAAGGGGAAGTAATTTACTTTCGCTGTTAATCTTTGATTCTTGGCTCCCGCCAAAAGAAGCCCTGTCCGCAGCGGATACAATCGGCGATGCCTGATTGCCTTCAGTTTTAAGCCCTGATTTTTGAACATTCTCGTTTTCAGTTTCCGACCTTGAACCCCGACTTGGATCCTGAATTTTTTTCTCGTCAACAGCCGTTACTTTTGGCTTTGAGTCGTTGGTTTTTTGCATGTTTTTCCCTTATTTGGTTAGCCGCTGCTTCTAGATAATCGGTATTAAAAAAATTAACTACCTGCCTACCAGCAGGCAAGACCGAGGGGTATCCCGTTTGGAAGCATGAGTGATTTTGATTATTATACCTGTATTTATACGGGTAATTATTATTTACGTCAAAAAACATAAGTATTATCGACAAAACAACGAATATTTTTCTAATTTATAATCATACTCTAAACTGTATAAAGTTAAATAATACTTACAAAATTAATGAGGGCAAAAAATAAATTGCTTCTTTTTTTGGTTTCAATAGTTGGTTTTTTTTTCGTTATCGACTACGCGCAGGCTATTTGCCCAGTTTGTACGGTGGCGGTAGCAGGGGGATTGGGCATATCCCGGTGGCTGGGAATAGATGATTTTATTTCTGCCATTTGGATTGGGGGATTAGCTTTGTCCATAACCGCCTGGGGCTGGAACTACCTAAAAAAGAAAAACAAACTTAATGGCGCGACAATCCTTGCTGTTCTTCTACTAGTTTATTTTTCGATACTGTTTCCTTTGTACAAGCTTAATTACATTAACATTCCTAAAAATACTATTTTTGGTATTGATAAAATCCTCTTAGGAGCTGGCTTGGGAACGATTGTTTTTTGGATAGGGGTTTTTGCCAATATCAAGTTAAAAAAACTTAATGGCGGAAAAGTATATTTCCCTTTGCAAAAAGTGGTGATACCGTTATTACTGCTTTTGTTCGCGAGCTTAAGTTACTATGCTTATTGCAAATGTTATAATGTTTTTTAGAATTTTATTTTTTTCTCTAATGTAGGCGTAATATCATATTGTTAAGTTTTTATTCTAAAGACAGGTTTAAAGCTTGTTTTTATGGAAATACGATCTATGGATAATAAAAAAGATACAATCAAAGACAGGGAAATCGTCAGTGAAATGGAAGAATCCTATCTCGATTACGCTATGAGCGTAATTGTTTCAAGAGCACTGCCAGACGTGCGAGATGGTTTAAAACCCGTCCATAGAAGAATTCTTTACGCGATGCATCAGCTAGGCTTAAGACATAACGTAAAGTATCGAAAATCGGCTTTGGTAGTCGGGGATGTTTTGGGTAAATACCATCCTCACGGAGACAGCGCCGTTTATGATTCTATGGTTAGAATGGCCCAAGATTTTTCCTTTCGTTATCCTTTGGTGGACGGGCAGGGTAACTTCGGCTCTATGGATGGAGATAATGCCGCTGCAATGCGATACACTGAATGTCGGATGGCCCGGATCGCCGAAGAAATCTTATCCGACATTGAAAAAGAAACGGTGGATTTCATCGACAACTACGACGCTTCCCGCAAAGAGCCGCGAGTTATGCCTTCCCGCTTACCCCAATTGCTTTTGAACGGGACAATGGGAATTGCGGTCGGAATGGCCACGAACATCCCTCCTCACAATTTAGGCGAGGTGGTAGATGCTCTAGCCCATTTGCTCGATAATCCAGAAGCCAGCGTAGAGGAATTAATGGGATATGTTAAAGGCCCTGATTTTCCCACTGGAGGAACGATTTTTAACCGCCAAGAAATTCTGCAAGCTTATGCTACAGGCAAAGGAAGAATTATAACCCGCGCAGAGGCTCAAATTGAGGAGACCAAAAAGGGTTACCGGATAATTGTAAAAGAAATCGCCTACCAAACAAACAAGGCTCAGACTATCATTAAAATCGTCGAGTTAGTAAAAAGCGGTAGATTGGAAGGGATTCGAGATATTCGTGACGAATCGGATAAGGACGGGGTAAGAATCGTGATTGAACTAAAAAGAGACGCTCACCCCAACAAAATTTTGAATAAACTTTACCTGCTTACCGATCTCCAAAAATCTTTTAACGTAAATATGTTGGCCCTGGTTGATGGGATTCAGCCAAAAGTGTTGGGTTTGAAGGACGTAATGGAATTTTTTCTAGAACACCGGAAAATTGTCGTAAGGCGCCGAACCGAATTTGACCTTAGAAAGGCCAAGGAACGGATGCACATTTTAGAGGGACTGAAAAAAGCTTTGGATTTTATTGACGAAGTAATCGCCCTCATTAAAAAATCTTCGACAAAAGAGATCGCCCACCAAAATCTAATTAAGAAGTTTAAATTTTCAGAATTGCAGGCAACGGCTATTTTAGAGATGAGACTCCAGACTTTGGCAGGATTGGAAAGAAAAAAAATTGATGACGAATTAGAAGAAAAAAGGAAATTAATCGAAAGTTTAGAAGCAATCTTATCCGATGAAAAACTGCTCAAAGGAGTCATAAAAAAAGAGATTTTAGCAATAAGGGAACAGTATGCCGATCCTCGGAGAACCAAGGTTATGGTTCGGGGCATTAAAGATTTTTCAGCAGAAGACTTGATTCCCCAAGAAGATACCTTGGTAGTGGTAACTAAAAGCGGTTATATAAAGCGGATGAGCCCCAAAAATTACCGCTCCCAACACCGCGGAGGCAAAGGAGTTATGGGCGGAAGTCACAAAACCGACGATACAATTAGCCATATGTTTATTACCGATACTCACGCCGACATCCTCTTTTTCACAAGCCTGGGACGAGTTTTCCAATTGAAAGCCTATGAATTGCCGGACTTTTCCCGAGTAGCCCGGGGACAGGCCTTGGTTAACTTTTTGAACCTAAGCAGTGAAGAAAAAATTTCAGCGATTATTGGCTTATCGAAGGACAACTTGCCTGAATACTTTTTCTTCGTAACCAAAAAGGGGATAGTTAAAAAAACCGAGAGATCCGATTATGATACAGTGCGCAGAAGCGGTCTCATTGCCATACGTTTGAAAAAAGGTGACGAATTGTGCTGGGTTATGGGCAGCAGTGGTCAAGATGAAGTTATTTTGGTGTCGGCTCACGGTCAATCTATCCGTTTTGACGAGAAGGAAGCCCGCTCGATGGGAAGATCGGCAGCCGGCGTTCGCGGTATGAAACTGAAAGATAAAGATTACATTGTGGGAATAAGCATCTTTAAGAAAGAGGAGAATGGTGGCCTCTTGCTAAACATTAGCGAGAATGGCATTGGCAAATTTTCAAAATTATCCGAATACCGCAAGCAAAAAAGAGGGGGTAGTGGAATTCGTACAATGCGGGTTACTCCCAAAACTGGTTTATTGGTTACTGCTCAGATTACCAGCGCCGACATTCGCAAGAAAAACGATTTAATTCTTACTTCCCTGGAGGGACAAATTATTCGAACTCCTATGAAAAATATCCCCATACTGGGGAGAAACACCCAGGGAGTAAAAATTATCAGGTTAGACAAAGAAGACAAGGTGTCCTCAGGAGATATGCTCGAAGTAGAAAAAGAGCTTATCGGTAAAAACGGGACAATCATCAATGAAAATGGAAAAAAGGCCGTAAAATCTTGATAATTTTACCTAGTTTGATGCGTCTAAAATTAAAACAAAAAGTCTGTTCCCAGGTTTCAGCGGAAATCAAAAAATCTTCAGGGATGATTATCCCGTTTGTAATTGTTTTTGGCGCAATATTGGCCTTAATACTGACCAGCCTTTTAGGTTACATCTCTTACCGATACGAACAAGCGGTCAGGCAAGCTTCCCGTAGTAATGCACTCCAGGCGGCCGAAGCCGGCTTGGATTATTACCGTTGGTATGTGATTCACACGCTTGAAGGAAAATCCTGTTCCCAACTCGTTTCTTATTGGTCTTCAAATCCCTTGGGCTTTCCCTCTTATGACAGCGAGATAAAAAATCAGGCCGGCAAAATCATTGGCGGCTACAAAGTTGAAGTAATTCCCCCTATTAATTGTTCGACAATTATTATGGTGAAAGTTACTGGTTGGGACGCAAAATATCCTACCATAAAAAGAATTGTGAAGGCTCGGCTTAGAAAACCTTCCTGGAGTGAATATTCGGTTGTCGCTAACGATATAATGCGCTTTGGCACGGGAACAGAAACTTGGGGGCCGATTCATTCCAACAATGGGATCCATTTCGACGGGAAGGCTCACAACTTAGTCAGTAGCCATATTCCTGACACTTATTGGGATCCTGATTACAACGCCAACAAGCCCGGAATTTGGACGGCGCTCCCGGACGAATCTCAGGTATTTCTCGCTGGCAAACAATATCCGGCAGATTATGTTGATTTCAATAAAATTCAAGTTGATTTTGGCGGAGTGATGAAAACCGAGTCGCAACCATCCCACGGGGGGCTTTATTTTCCACCATTAAACAGCCCTAACTGCGGTTATCATTTTATTTTACGGACCGACGGAAAAATTAATGTATCCAAAGTTACCTCTTGCGGATCAACCTCCTATAAAATTAACGGGGAATCTTCCACCACCACTTATACTCTTCCCAGCAACGGCCTTATTTTTGCGGAAGACAACGTTTGGGTTGAAGGAGCGATCCAAAATAAACAACTTACCATTGCCGCGGCGGATACTGTGGGAGGGCAACCTACTAATATTTATCTCTTTCACGATATAAGCTATACTTACCACGACGGCAGAGATGTCCTCGGCTTGGTTGCCCAAAACAACGTTACCGTTGGCCTTTACAGCAATAATATTCTCCATATTGACGCCGCTTTGGTGGCCCAATCAGGCAGAGTGGGGAGGGACTACTACAGTTCTTCCAGCTCATCCACTTACTACAAGCGTAGCACTATCGACATAAACGGTGCGATAGCGACCAACCGCCGTTATGGATTTGCTTGGACTTGCGGCGGTTCTCACTGTTCGGGTTACTTAAACCGAAACCTTGTCTACGACAACAATCTTCTTTATTATCCGCCTCCTTTTTTTCCAACTGGAGAACATTATTTGCTCGATTTATGGGAAGAGGAATGATAATTTCAAATTACCCGGTTATTGCTATTCTTCATAACATCCGCAGCCTTCATAACGTTGGTTCTATGTTTCGTACGGCTGACGGGGCGGGGATAAAAAAACTTTATCTAACGGGATATACCGGATATCCTCCTCGCTCGGAAATTATAAAAACCGCTTTGGGAGCAGAAAAATTTGTCCTATGGGAAAGACACGGCCACGTCGGCAAACTGATCGATAAATTGAGACAAGAAGGATACTCAATTGCCGCCGTAGAGAATGGTTATTGGAGTGGAAACGACTTTAAAACCCATCTATATCCCGGAAAATCCGGTAAATTCAAACCCAAAAAACCAATCGCTTTTATTGTCGGAAATGAAGTCAAGGGCTTATCAAAAAAGATTTTGGAAAAATCGGATGTGATTCTAGAAATTCCGATGCGGGGAAAGAAAGAATCCTTGAATGTCAGTGTCGCTTTCGGGATAATCGCTTATTATCTCCAAAATTGAATTTTTTCCCACAATATCGCAAATTTATCTTGAAAACGCGACACGTCTTTAAAAGTGACAAGAACCATTAGCAGCAACAAGGAATAAAGCCCTATCGCATGGATAATCTGTTCTAGCTTCGGACTCACTGGCTTTCCCTTGACCTTTTCAATAAGCAAAAAAAGAATCCTTCCACCGTCCAAAGCCGGATAAGGAATAAAATTGATAAAAGCCAAATTGAGAGATATTAAACCGGCAAACTTAAGCAAATATGGGAAACCCATTTCCCTAAACTGGTTGGTAAGCACAACAATTCCAATCGGTCCGGAAACTTCAACGGAAACAGGCTGAGCTTGAATCAGTCGCCCAACTATGCCCTTAAAATAATCAAACATAATCCAAATAAGCTGAAAAGATTCTTGAAGGCTGATTTTGAAAGATTCCAACAAAGGGTATTTTATGATCCCTATCCGCGCCGGGGAAATACCAAGAGGCCCTTGCCCTTCGGGAGGATTAACTCTAGGCTCTACGCCAAAACGATAAATGTCATTTCCTCTTAACACCTCGATAATTATCGTCTTGCCCGACCACAACTTGCTAATTGACTGAATTGTTTCTACTTTGTCAACAGTAATTTTTTCCTGATCAGGCAAAACTACTGTACGAATCGTATCTCCCACTTTTATTCCAGAAATTTCCGCCGGAGAACCGGGACTCACGTTTATTACCTGCACCTTAGCATCTTTTATTATTAGACTGTCCTCGATTATTTCCGGGAAACCTGACCAATAGCCGATAGTAAAGAGAAAAACGCCTAGAATAAAATTCATTACGATACCGGCTATCAAGATTAAAAAACGTTTGCTGACGGGTTGGGCGGCAAATGATTTGGAATCATGCTTGTTTTCTCCGTCTTCACCAAAAATCTTAACAAACCCGCCAAACGGTACAGCGTTTAAGGAATAAATTGGCGAAATAGCTTCTTTGTCATCATAATTGATCTTGCTGTACTTGTGGATTACTTTCCAAAAGCTTTTTTTATTTTTTTTGTCTCTGATTTTAACAAGGCCAATCAGTCGAGGAGGGAGCCCGAAACCAAATTCTTCTACCGTAACCCCCGCCCAAATCGAAACAAGAAAATGACCAAGCTCGTGAGTGAGAACAAGCAAGGCCAGTAAGACAAAAAAAATAACGAGTAAAGAAATCAAGTGGAGCATAAAAGCTTTAATTAAGTTAAATAAATGGATTTGAGGTTCTGAATTTTAGAAGATTACTGTAAGATTATCCTCTCAATCTGCCTGACTACTATGGTAGCGCTTACCGCTATTATTATACCGATCACCGAATAGATAACGATTTTTTTGCCTGAATTCATCCTTTGCTCATCTCCCGCGGCAGTAAGATAAAAACTGGCTCCCACAAGCACCCCGGCCAAGCCTATCGCTCCAAGAATACTAAACAGGAAGGTTATCGTTCGGGCAATTATATTGTGGGCTCCTTGACCGCTTTGATCCTGTACTCCTTTCCAGCCCAAGGCTCTTCCCACTTCATTTATCAGAATCATTGCACCTATCACGATAGCAAAGCCTAATACCGCTCCCAAAAAAGTATTTTTGGCTTTCTCCGCCAAAGAGACGTTAGCGCCGGAAAAAAGGTATATAATCCCGGCAATAATAATGACTACCACCGTTATCCCTACTACGATATACTGGAGTTGGGAAATGCCGTAAAGAATACATTCTCTGATGGTATTGCCGCAAGTCAGCTTGTTTTCGATATCAGCGTAGGCAACGTTAGATAGTGCGAAAAGTGTGACAATGGTAGGGAATATCAACTGGGGTATAATTTTTGTTTTCATTTTTTAAAAATTTGAAATTTAAAGTTTGACCTGCCTGCCGGCAGGCAGGAATTTGTATCATATCCCTTGATCACTACACTCTTCTAATGTTGACTCCCACACTTCTTAATCGCTCGTCAATGTCTTCGTATCCGCGATCAATTTGATAGACATTATCGATTATTGTTTCTCCTTCAGCAATTGATCCGGCTAAAACCAAAGCGATCCCTGCCCGGATATCCGGACTGGCTAATTTCTTGCCCGTTAATTTCGTGGGACCCTGAACCACAATCCGATGAGGATCGCAAATTATGATATTCGCTCCCATTTGAACTAGACTGTCCGTAAAAAACAACCGGCCTTCAAAAACCGGATCGTGGACCAAACTTATCCCACTCGCTTGAGTCATAAGCACCGTATAGGGCGGCTGTAAATCGGTAGCAAATCCCGGATATTCGTGAGTTATGATATCAGTGCTGGAAAGTTTTTCGTACGGTAGACACTCGATATAGTCTTTTCCGATTTTAAATTGCGCGCCGGCTTTTTCTAATCTTTCCAAGAGAGCTTCGACAAGTTGAGGATTGCACTTGTTAATTCGTAAATTTGCTTTATGGAGCACTCCTAGAATTAGAAAAGTACCGGTTTCAATTCGATCAGGGATTATCTCGCAGCTGCCACCACCCATTTTTTTCACCCCCTTTACCTCAATGGTCGGAGTTCCCGCCCCTTTTATTTTTGCACCACAAGTATTCAAAAATTCCGCTAGGGCAACAATCTCCGGTTCGAACGCTACGTTTTTCAGGATAGTTTTTCCTTCGGCCAAAACAGCGGCAATTATGAGGGCTTCTGTAGCGGTTACGCTAATTCGGCGAAAGAAAAACTCCCCTCCTCTTAAACGGCCGCCGGGAGCGGTAACCTGTATAAACTGGTTTTTGTACGAAATCTTAGCCCCTAATTTTTCAAAGCCGAGAAGGAAAATATCCACCGGTCTTTTTCCTAGAACACAACCGCCTGGATGATAAAAACTAACTTTGCCGAAACGCGCAAGAAGCGCCGCCGCCAAAATAATTGAGGTTCTGATAGTACTAGATTTTTCCGGATCGAGCTGAGTAGTTTTGATATTTTTGGCATTTATCACAACCCCGTTTCCTTGGTGTTTTATTTCTACTCCTACAAGTTCGAGTAATTCTTCCTTTCTCTTGATGTCCTCTATGTTTGGTAAATTCGAAATAATCACCTCTTCTTCGGTAAGTACTGCCGCCGCTAATACTTTTAGGGCGTGATTTTTAGCGCCTTTCACTTCAATTACCCCGCCTATTTTTTTCGAAGAACAAATGACAAATTTTGAGTTATTTTTTTGAAGCATAAGTTATATACTCATCATTAATTATTTTACATTTTTTGTCTCCGGCTCAAATGCTAAATTAATGAAAAATGCTAAATGACAAATGAAAAATTATATTATATTTGCTTCTCCTCTCCTTCCGTCGTCACTCTGCCGCCTTGCCACTGACCCCGGTAAAGATTAGCGTTGCCGGTAACTTCGTGAAAGGTGATGTGGACAACTCTCGCTCCCAACGCAATTTTAATTTTTTGACGGCCCAAGTTGCAAACAGCAAAAGTAAGTTTTCCCTGATACCCAGGTGAGACTACCCCATTAAACAAAGCAATTCCGGAACGAAAAAGCGTAGTACGGGAAACAATGAAAGCAATCAAATTTTTCGGTAGGTTTACTGACTCAATCGTGGTAACTAAATAATATTTGCCGGGCTCTATTTCAAAAAGCACCTCGGGATCATCGCTTTTATACTCGGCTACTTTCTTTAAGTTAGGAGTGTCGCGGTTTTCAATGCCTAAAAATCCTTCCCCCTCTAATTCAAATAATTCGCCTATTCTAAGATCGAAACCGGCTCCCTCGGGGTTGGTAAGCTCTCTTTCACAAAGCCCGTCCACCAATTTTTTTTCCCTAACCAAATCCGACAGTTTGTCTACTCCAAGTACCATGGCATAAATTAAACACTTTACTTGAATATTTAACAATGAATATATAAATAACTCAAAATTAAAAACTGCCGAGAAAAAGCCCTGGGATTTTAGTTATGGTTCTTAGTTCTTACCCTTTAGCACCTTAGTTTTGAATTATTTATATATTTATTATAGATTTTATTGATAATAACAGTATCATTATGCAATCTGAAAATAAATGGCAAACGGTCATCGGGATGGAGGTGCATGTCCAGCCCAAAACGAGAAGCAAAATGTTTTGCCGCTGCACTAACGACCCCTTTTGCAAAAAACCTAACATTCATATCTGCCCGACTTGCACGGCCCAACCCGGAGCCTTGCCCGTCCCCAACGAACAAGCGATAGAAGAAGTAATAAGATTAGGCGTGGCTTTGGGCTGTAAAGTGGCCGATTATAGTTGTTTTGCCCGAAAAAGCTATTTTTATCCTGATTTACCAAAGGGCTACCAAATAAGTCAGTATGATAATCCGTTTTGCCGTAACGGGGTTCTGAAAATTAACGGTAAGGAGATAAAAATACATCGCATTCATTTGGAAGAAGACGCGGGAAAAAACTTTCACCCAAAGGGGACCGACTATACTTTGGTAGATTTAAATAGAGCCGGGGTACCTCTGATCGAATTGGTTACCGAACCAGATATTGAAACGGCTGAGGAAGCAAGAAGGTTTTGTCAAGAGCTCCAATTAGTTTTGAGATACCTTGATATTTCCGACGCCGATATGGAAAAAGGCCAAATGCGTTGTGAAGCTAATATTTCTTTGATTCCGGCGAACACGCGAGCGGTTGACAAGCTGTCCGGAACCAAAGTAGAAGTAAAAAATCTAAATTCTTTCAAGGCAGTAGAAAAAAGCATAGAATACGAGATTAGAAGGCAACAACGGTCTTTGGAAAAAGGAGAAAAAGTGGTTGCCGAAACTCGGGGTTGGAACGAAGGAAAGCTAGCTACCGTCAGTCAGCGAAGTAAAGAAGAAGCCAGCGAATACCGCTATTTTCCCGAACCAGATATTCCGCCAATTTTTGTAACGAAAGAACTGGTAACCAGTCTGCGCCAACAACTGCCGGAGCTCCCCAAACAATTCCGTTTCCGCTTAAAAAAAGAATATGGCTTGAATCCTGAAAGTATTGAAATTTTGTCAGTCAACAAAGAATTAGGTAATTATTTTGAACAATCCGCCAGCGAATTGCAGGCTTGGTGGAAAGATACTAACATAGAAACAAAAGACCATCCCGCTCCTGCAAAGATATACCAACTGCTGGCAAATTATATCGTCACTGAGATTAAAAAATGTTGGATAAACACCAAAAACAAGGCCAGCCGGATCAAATGTACTCCGGAAAATCTCGCCGAGCTCATTGTTATGCTACGAGAAAATAAAATAAATTCTTCCGCGGCTCAAACAATTTTGGCAAAAATGATTTCCCGGGGCGGCGATCCTTCGCAAATCGCTAAAGAATTAGATTTAGTGCAGATTTCCGATACAGACGTCTTGGAAGAGTCAATAGAAAAAGTGTTAGCGGACCATCCCGCCGTAGTAGAAGCCTTAAAATCCGGCCAGGAAAAAACTTTGCAATTCCTGATTGGACAGGTAATGAAGGAAACCAAGGGTAAGGCTAACCCACAGGTAGTAACAAAGATTATCCAGAGCAAATTGAAGAAATGAGTTCTAAACCCAAGACCAAACCCGTTCAAATAAAGCTCCGGATGGATTTTAGATTTACTTTTAGTTTATGTTTCTTAAACGAGAATTCTTTAAACGAAAAACTGAGCTTGTCGCCCGAGATCTCTTGGGCAAATTTTTGGTCCGGAAAATAGGCAGAAATATTTTAGCCGGGATGGTCGTCGAGACCGAAGCTTATGTCGGTCCTCACGACCTCGCCTGCCACGCTTCAAAAGGCCGAACGAAGCGCACCGAAGTGATGTTCGGCCCCGCCGGCGTTTGGTATGTCTATATGATTTACGGTATGTACTACTGTCTGAACATCGTAACAGAAGAAAAAGAATACCCTTCAGCCATCTTGATAAGAGCCTTGGAGCCTTCATTTATCCCTTCTTTGCAAAGTACGCCCCGTACTTTGACACAGGGAAGGGGGAAGAGGGGAGGTTTACTTTCCAACTCAGCCAACGGTCCCGGAAAACTCTGCAAAGCATTTCAAATAGACAAAAATTTCAACTGCACCTCTGCTGTGACCAAAAAATCCAAACTTTATTTTGAAGACCGCGGGATAAAAATCCCGAAGAATAAAATTATTAAAACCAAAAGAATCGGCGTAGAATACTCCGGCCAGTGGAAAAACCGACCGTTAAGATTTTATATCAAAGGAAATAGATTTATTTCGAAACCGTAGAAATTTAAGAAGATCAAGTGATAAACTATTCTTCTTCTTGTTCTTGTTCATTATTTTTTTGGCCCAAAATACTTTCTTTAAGCCTCTTGAATAAACCGAAGGGTTCTTTTTCTTCCTTCTCAACCTGTTCGTTTACCATTTGCTCTTCTTTTTCCCCGTCTTTCGTGTCAAGTCTGTCCATGCTTGAATCCATACTTCTATCAATAGTTTGTTCCGGTTCTACTGGTTCGACTTCTTTAATCTTCTCTTCGCTCGCCCCTGCTTCCATAATATGCAAACCTGTTTCGGCTACCGGTGGCTCTGTCCCGGTTTTTTCCTCTACTGCTTCCGGCGTTGAGCTACTTGTATCTAGTTGATTTTCTCCCCCTTTTTCCCCGTCTTCTGTTCCTTCCTTTGACAATTGAGGCACCTCTAGACCTACTGGAAGAATCGACTCCGGTTTTTCCGGGCTTAATTGTTCCATGTTTATTTTTAATAATTTATTATTTTAGAATAGCATACCACAAAAAAATAAAAATAGTGAAGATAATCAGAGTCACTGTTATAGTGAATGGGAAATTAATAAAAGAAAATTGGCCTTACCGCCAATTTTCTATATTGGGTGTGGGCCCGGAAGGATTTGAACCTTCGACTTACCGGTTATGAGCCGGCCACTCTGACCACTGAGTTACGGGCCCGTATTGGTTGAAAATAAAAAAGTTAAGAAATTTAGAAATTTTTTGAAATAAAGAAAAACTCTGCCAATCAATTTAGTTTATTGTACTTTAAAACTTTGAGTTTTTCGATCTTTTAACTTTTTTTATCCTAGATATATTTTATTTTTGAGGCAATTGTCTAATGCTTTGTGTTGCCTATTTTGTTTTTTTAGCCAAGGATTATAAAAGTTGGGCTGGTAGCTCAGTGGTAGAGCACCTGCTTTGCACGCAGGGGGTCAGGGGTCCGACTCCCCTCCAGTCCACCAAAAAACTACGGAGCGTAGCATAGCTGGCCTAATGCGCAGGGCTGGGGGTCCTGAGACCGCGGGTTCAAATCCCGCCGCTCCGACAAAAAGGAGGCTTTAAATCTAAGGAGGTAGCAGAACAAGGAGGTAAATTTCCGCTCTTTGCAAAAAGAAAGGTCGATTTTAAGAAAAAGTAAGTAAAATCATTCACATTATGCTGAAAAGTCTCAAAAAAATACTGCTTTTTTCGGCAGTCCTTTTTTTGTTATTAGGAATAGGAACCGCTAGCGCGCATTCCAAAGATAAAAGTTCCGAAAATGAAAGTTCCAAGCCTAAGATTGAAAAGGTTGAAAGCCACAACACCCATTCCGCCGTTATCAAATTCAAATATAAAAAAGACAAAGGTGAGAAAGTCAACGTAAAAGTAAAGATAATTAACAAAAAGACTGGCGAGAAAGAGACTAAGAAATTCAAAAAAGTGAAATTAAACTGCGACGGAAAAGGTGAAATCAAATTGGATTGTTTGAAAATGGGCGTCAAATACTGTTTTAAAGTAAAAGTGAAGGGGCCTTGCGATTGCGATTACTCTTGTAACTCGAAATGCAAGTGTGTCACAGTTGACCCCTGATTTGATCACACCGACATTAGCTGCGTGAGACGTTTTTCATACAATTTTATGCCGAACATACGATTATGTGACGGTTTTTTGGGTTTGGTTTTGCTCTCTTGGCAAAAACCATAGGAACCTAACCAAAAGACAACAGAATCTCAAAAAATTAATTATTTCGAAACAACTTAAAAATGAATTAAATTAAATTTATAATTAGCTCTCGAATTTGGTCGAGACTCGAGAAAATAAATAAAATATTAAATAAAATATTAAAATGAATATAAAGAAAAACCTCGGCAGGTCTTTGATTTTATCCATTGCTTTATTATTAACTTTTGGCTTTTCATCCGCTCAAGCCGCTTCCGTTGTGCCAAAAATAGAAAGCTTTAAGGAGAAAACCACCGCTTCCTTAAAGATAGTGATTAAATATTCCCTTTATAAAAAGAAGGAGGTAGATATTAAGGTCAAAATCAAAAACAAAAAAACCGGTAAGAGTGAAGTTCGGGATTTTAAAAAAGAAGACCTCAACAGTTCGGGAGAAAAAACCCTGCTAATGGAAAACTTGACTGCTAACACCAAATATTCTTTTAGGGTGAAGCTCAAAAAACACTCTAGCGACAAATATACCGGTTACTCTGACAGCAAAAGCACAAAAACAAAGAGCTAACCAAGCTTGATAACTAATATATTGCCACGCTTTTTTGCACACCGTACGGTGCGAGATGGAGAAGGTAGGATTGTATCCTGCACCCAATGTGGTGCAGGATGAACTTGGAACGTATTTAGCGTTGCGTTATTATTCTGCCGAAAAAGTCTTATTTGGCAAAAAATTGCCTTGAAATGAAAAAGCCAGTTTCAAACGATAATTATTGTGCCACGATATGGCCATATATTAATAAGCGGGGTATTTATGAAACAAAGCTCAACGATATTTCTTCAGGTAGTCATCGTGCTCATCGGAATCGTGGCACTTGCAGGCATGATTCGGCTTCCCTTGACCGAAGGGAGGGCCGCAAATTTAGACCTATTTAGGATTTATGCTGATCCGTTCATAATCTATGGATACTTAGCGTCTATTGCATTTTTTGTAGCGCTGTATCAAGCGTTCAAATTACTCGAGTATATCGGGCAAAATAAAGTATTTTCGCTAAAATCCGTGAAGGCTTTAAGGAATATAAAATATTGCGCAACCATACTGAGCATATTAATTGTGGCGGCAGCAATATACATAAGGATATTTCACGCTGAAGGTGACGATCCGGCAGGATTTATTGCTGTAGGTATTGTAACTGCTTTCATCTCAATCGTAGTCGCCACTGCAGCAGCCGTGTTTGAGAAAACTTTGCGGAGTGCCGTGGACATAAAGTCCGAGAACGATTTAACTGTATAACAAGACCCATGGCAATTATCATTAACATCGACGTCATGCTGGCGAAAAGGAAAATGAGCGTCACTGAGCTTGCAGAGAAAGTCGGCATCACAATGGCCAATATTTCCGTGTTAAAAAACGGCAAAGCAAAAGCAATCCGGCTATCAACTTTGGAAGCTATTTGTAAGGCCTTAGACTGTCAGCCTGGAGATATTCTCGAATATAAAGAGTAGCGAAAGATATTAGGGTTGGTAGTCTAAAATAACAGAAGTCCGGTTCGAATCCCCTGCCTACCGGCAGGCAGGCGGGCTCTTTTTTTGTGTTTTGGCTGATTTTTTATTGGCTTTGGAACAGCCAAAATACCGTATAAACATGCGGGAAGAGGGTCGGTCTCTCGATACCGAAAATATTGTGCGGTGTTTTTTGGACGAAGTTCGAACATTTTTTGACGAAAATCCTGAAAACTAATTTGGACTCGGCGGGGCAAACTATTTTTCTGGGGGAATGGAATTGCCCCGCCTCGGCTTTCTTCCC
>Ga0172371_10001583_pt1 | contig 36284 bp, 28 predicted proteins | sample Lak12m_FD_114543 | JGI IMG/M metagenome (GOLD analysis project Ga0172371, IMG submission 114543) | Freshwater microbial communities from Kabuno Bay, South-Kivu, Congo - kab_022012_12m | ecosystem: Environmental > Aquatic > Freshwater > Lake | place: Democratic Republic of the Congo: South-Kivu... | reverse complement strand
TCCCAAGGAAGATTCTTTGGATTACGTAGCCAATCGTTACGGAATGTGGCACAACATGCCACGTCACACTACTACGTGCCACTGACGTCAAAAAACCGAAACGTTTCGCGACAGGCTCCTAGAAGGAGAACCGGGCCTCTCGATCAACAGCATGTGTACCGTGTTTGCAGAATCAGAAGCCACGTCTCTCATGGCTCGGGGGAACCGACCGCACGACATCGCCCTGGCGCTCCATCATTCCGTGGTCAAACGTTCGCTCTCCATGCTGAAACGGGTCTCGACGAGCGGCCCTTTGGTCTTCTCCGGTGGAGTGGCCCGGAACCGGTGTATCACGACCCTGATTCAGCGAGAGCTGAACGGCGAGGTTCTCATTTCAGCCGATCCGGACATGCTCGGCGCGTTGGGGGCCGCGCTCTACGCGGTCGAGGGAGGCCGGCCCGGTTCCTGAGTGTTGTAGGTCGATACGATGGCCGGGTCGCGCAGCAGCGTATCGATGATGAGATCGATGAACGCGTCCGATTCCTTCCTGGTGAAGAGGGAGCCGGAAGCGGCGAGGACGAGATTGAGTCTCCCCTGGAAAAAGTACGCGATGAGCAGAAGTTGCGTACTGGAGAGGAGTTTGTAACCGACTCCGTGCACTTCAATAGCCGTGAGATCCCCCGCTCGCGTGACGCAAGAATCCAAGGTCCGCTTCCCAAGGTTCGTTTCGGGCCAGATCACTCCCAGGAACGTCACAGCAACGGATACTTGATGCCGGTTCATAAGAAAATAAACGATCCTCCGTCTCATGGGGAAGGGGAATCGTCTGAGGGCCTCGGTCATGCCGGACACGTTCTGCAGGAATTTCAAATCTATCTGATTGGTCAGGCTCTTGATCCTCTTCAGGGTCACGGAACGGGTATAGGCTACCGGATCTCTTCGGTGCTCCGGGAGGGACTTGAAGAAGAGCAGCGCGCTGTTGTTCGAGCTGTCGAATCCCTCAAATCTCCCCTTCATGTTGACCGACATGGAAGTGGTCAAAACTCCGGGCGGGATTCCCCGAACATCATTCCATCGCTCGATGGCAACGTTGGCGCACGTGACGAGAAGGTCCACGAGCGACACGCGGTGTCGACGGTTTACCTTGCCTACTCTGTCCGTCTCCTCCCGCGAGAGCAGCCTTTTGACGTGATGCTGAGCCCTGTCGTCGTGAGCGCCGGTCCCGACCGGAAGCGTGGGCCTTTCCATCGCGTGAGCCACGGCCTCCCGGGCTTTGGCCGCGAGATCTCTCCACGTTGATTGCCTCACAGGCGCCAATCGCTTTTTCGCTCCTGATATGGCATGGGGTTGACATGCGTGGACAAGCTCGTGGCCCTTCACGATCTCGTGGTAGTGCAGGAGCACGTCTCTCCCGAAGTCTGCCGCCACCCCTGCGTCTGCGGCAACGTGGTGGATGGCCGGCCCCGCGATGTGAAGGTCCTCCGAGAGCTTGAGGCAATAAAACTGTGTCGGCACTTCGCGGAACAGGTCCCAATCGCGGTTAAGACGCGGGGCCATGAGCTCGACGAACGCGTCAAACGGCGTGGACGACCTCGCGACATGCAGGTCGGAGAACGTCACGGGGATGGAGAGGTCCGGTCGATAAACCCAGACGAGATAATACTTACCGTGCTCTTTCACTTCCTTGATGCAGCTCGTGAGCCGGGGGAAATCCTGCGCGGCCCGTTGAACCGCCAACGTTACGGCTTCCCGATCGAGCGGACCCCGCAGCTCGGCCGCGGTTACGAGCACGTTCTTCGTGTTGCCGTAGGTGGAAAGAACCAACATCTCCGATAGAGCATTGAGCCTCGTCGGGCCTTCTTCCATGATCCTCCTCCCGAGGAACAATCCGGCGCTCCCGTGGTACAATAGTTCCGCGGGCCTGAGAATCAAGGGCGGAGATCAGCGCCCTGGCTTCGTCTTTGCCCGATGACTCCATTCCGTGGTCGGTTCTGGTATAATCCGTGGCGAATAGAGAGAGGAGGTCCTGATGATGGAATTCCATCGGATCACCGTGAATCCCGAGATCTGCGGCGGGAAGACTGCCATTCGCGGTCTGCGGTTCCCGGTTTCACGTCTGCTGTGACTGTTGGCCGCCGGTGAAACCAAGGAATCGATCTTGAAGGCATATCCCTATCTGGAACCGGAAGACATCCGGGAGGCTCTCAATTTTGCACCGTTCATGGCTGACGACCAGGTGATTGAGCTCGCATCATGAAATTCCATTTGAAAGCGCATCGAAACAAAACGTCCCTGAAGAAGGAGATCCCGAGGAATGGGCGGAAACAATACCGTTGACCTGCCGTGGAGCAAGGGCCGGCTTGGCGTCAGCCTCCCGTCCACCTGGAACATCCTGGGGGGGCTCAAGCCCGCACGACCCGTCACCGCGGCAGCCTCGGTCGCAGATGCCTGTTCCGAGGCACTGAGGACCCCCATCGCCGCTGAGCCGATCAGTTCCCGAACGCTCTCCGGCCGCCGGGTCGTCGTCGCGGTGGACGATCACTCCCGTCCCACGCCCGTGCGGGAATTCATTCACCCGGTCCTGGCGGAGCTTCAGGCTGCGGGTGTTCAGGATCGAGACGTGGATTTCCTCATTGCGACCGGCGTTCACCGGGCGAGCCTTCCCGAAGAAGTCGAGCGAAAGCTTGGCCCGGACGTCATGGGTCGATTCCGCTGGCAGTGTCACAATGCCTACGATGCGGGAAATCTTGCGGATCTGGGCACGACGTCGCGTGGGACGCGGGTCTTCGTCAACCGGCTCCTCACCGACGCGGACCTGATCGTCTGTGTGGGCGCGGTGGAGCCCCACCTGCTGGCAGGTTTCGGAGGCGGACTCAAGATGGTCATTCCGGGGTGCGCTGGAACGCAAACCATCGGCAGGAACCACCTCCAGGGCGCGGATCCCGACCTTTTCGACTACGTGGGCGTGCGTGGGGACGATTCACCGATGCGCCTGGACATCGAAGAGGGTGCGAGGCTCCTCGGGAAAGAGATCTTCATCGTGAACGCCGCGGTCGACGAACTGGCCCATCCCACGAAATTTTTCTGCGGAGACCCGGTCAAGGCGCACCGGGCGGGCGAAGCCTTTGTCGAGAGTATCGTACGCCTCGAAGTGCCTGAACAGGCGGATGCGGTACTGACGAGCTCCTTTCCCATGGATCTGGATTTTCGCCAGTCGGTGAAGTGCGTGGGCAACTCCCTCCACGCGTGCAAGCCGGGTGGCGTAATGATGGGCTGTTTGCAGTGCGAAAGGGGGCTCGGCGAAATGCCGCTGCCGCCCAAGACGCTCCCCTACACGGTGACGCGGACGATATTGAAGGTGATCGGCAAGCACCGGGTCTTGCCGTTGGTGGAGAAGGTGAAGAAGGGGCAGCCGGTGGAGGAGGTCTTCATCGGCCATTTCGGATTGCAGATGCTCAGGAGGAACCACCTGGCGCTTTTCAGCGACAGCAAGCTGCTCCCGCCGGACGTCGGCCGCAAGATCGGCCTCGCCAGGAGCTTCACCTCCGTCGACGAGATGGTTGCATGGGCAGCCACGAAACTTCCTCGTGCTGCCACGGTGTGGGTCGTGCCGTACGGGGGAGCGACGTACGTTCCGCAGGCTCGGGCCGAGGCAGGCTGATACCGATGCGCGTTCAAAAGAGTAATATCGGGGGGAACTTCTTTGTGAAAGTCACCATACACGAGGTTAATCGGCTGACCGGATTTCCCAGAAATCCAGGCTCATGCCAGCCTTCCGCGGAATTTACCTCTTGCACATGGGAGCCTTATTTTAGCCGTTCTTGTTTACTTTGCAGGTTAAGAGCTACCGCGGGGGCCACCAGAGTATTTACTTTGACACTTGCCGCTGGCACGGTCATGGTCTTCCCCTCGGAAACTACTTCATAGGGCTCATGATAACTCACTTGAGGGTTCCCGTCCAAGCGCGATATTGATTCACTCTAAGCTCGGTCATTGTGAGCTGTGTCTTGACAACTGCGCGCCCGGTGCCCAATCCTGACTCCCCCACCTTGCATCCGTTTTCATATTTGGGGGAATTGGGGCGAAGAGCCCGGTCAGGGCCGCCATACGGTGGCGGGGCCCGTGACCAACACACGGCATGGGGACATCACCATGAACACAATTGAATTGAAGTGCTACACCGGCCATTCAGCATCGTGTCAGACCTGACCTCGCCGTTGCCATGCGGCTACAACGGGATGGGATTTGATTATGCGGCACAAGAAGAACCGCGAGGAGTATAGGCGTTCCGCTGATTCTTCGAGGCTATAGGGCTGAGTTCCTCATTGACACCACGGGTTCCGCTAGAGTAGTCTGCTAACCTATTCGAGATCCGTCTGGCAAAAGCGAAGAGTGCAGACCACACAAAAGGGGTGGGAACGGTCACCCTTCGACGCGTTTTCGCGTGTTTCAAGCTTCCACACTCCCGATCCCTGGACTCACAACCGGACAAATGGGCCGGATTTGGGGCCGTCTCGTGAGGGCGAAAGACATGGATGAACTCGAGCTGGCGGAGATCATCCGGCGCGAGGGTACTCCGCTCACCGCAAAGCGGGTCGCGGAGGCGGCTCTTGGATCTTCCGGAGCGAAGGCTGTGAGGGCAGTGGAAGGGCTCCTATCAAGCCTAAGAGAATCCGGGCGTATACACCAATTTCCGCCGGAACAACGCGGGTGGGCCGTGCGGTTCGGCTCCGTTTCCCCAGTTGAGTGGGTCCGAGGGCGCATTCTCAACGCAGTCAAAGACGGCAGCGGGAAAGTGAGTGAGAAGCAGCTCAAGGATCGACTGCACAAGTGGGAGCTCAAGGTCTACGATGAAGCCGTGGGTGGTCTGGTCAGGAACGGACGACTCCACTATCTTGCTGTGCGCTATAAGTATGTTCTCTCCTCTGCACCGACACCCTTCGACTATCTACTCGGCCGACAGGTAACGGCCCTCAAGGAAATTCTGGAGCGAATCAACCGGCGGCGAACCAAGGCACTTACTCTTGGAGAGCTTAGGTCGTTTCTCGATGGGGCATTCGCTGCGCCCGGCGAGTTAAGCGAGGGGATGATCCGAGCTTGGTACGATGCTGATTTACCGCTCTGCGGAGGGGTGACCACGGTACCTATCCCCTGGACCTGGAAGCATTACGTGACTTGGTGCGAGGAGCACAGCCTTCAGCCTGACTTGGGCCTATTTCATGCATGCTTCCGCAAGCTTTTTCTAACCCAGAGAATAGAGCTCGTCCCTCACAGCGGAACCCATGATATCTCTGGCGATGAGGCACAGCTTGCGCTGTCAGGATCGAGCGGAGAAGTCTATTATTACTGGAGATGGCGTTGAGAGGGGAAGTACATGGATTTATCGCAAGAAGTATACCTCCGCCTCAACCCGTTTGTGAACAGCTCGGTGGGCGAGAATGAGATTTGGGGCGAAACGAACAACGAATTTTGCGACGTGGCATCGATCCATGATTCGGCATTTCTCGAACTCTTGGCTGACATCGAACAGGTGAGACAAGACCAATTGACCGAAGCTCGATTCCTCGTTGGTGCGGCCGGGACCGGCAAATCACACCTCTTCGCGCGCCTCAGACGGAAACTGCGTCAAGGACAGTTCACATTTGTTTCGAATCCTCCGGCAGCCCGTTGGGCCATAAAGCGCTTCATTTTGAGCAAGGTCATCTCGGGGATGAAGCGGCCCGCTTTAGCGCCATCAGGCCCCCTTCCGTATTCGCAATTGCAGCGAATCGTGTACGTTCTTCTCAAGCGCATTCTCAGGTGTCCCGGCCTTCCTATTGAGGGAATCCACGAAGCGTGGAGTCGCGTCCCACGAGAGGACTACTACCCCAAGGAAGAAGAGCTGTTTACGACCGCTTTGGAGAACTGGTCCGGCGTAGAAATTCCTCTCCACGTGCGCCGAGTGCTCTTCCGGGTCCTTGACAATGAGAAACGCAGCCTAGCCACCGCCTGGTTGTCCGGAAACGAAAGCCTCACGCAAAAGGACTACGAGCGGCTTGGTGTCATGGGACCGCTTGGGGACCAAGACTTGGCGGACGTACTCAAGTGCTTGGGTTTCCTTTCGATTGATGCCGGCCCAATTGTGCTCGTCTTAGACCAACTAGACGGTCTGAGGGAGTCCGAACAGGTCGGCGAAGTTGAATCGCTTCTGATCGACCTTCAGGGCGGGGGGAAGAACTGGTATGTGATCATCAGCCTTTTGCATGAGAAGTTCAATTTCTGGAACACGATACTGTCTGATCCTTTCAAAGGAAGGTTCGGCAGAATGGACGGAACTGGGACGTACCTCAAAGTAAGCGAGCTCCACCCTTTGACATCGGAACAGGCGCGAGAACTGCTGTCGATTCGTCTTTTGTCACCCGAGCTAAAGGCCCAGCGGCAGCAACAGGGCGTCATCGATCCATGCCATCCATTGACCAGGGAAGACGTCGAAAAACTGGTGGAATTATCTTACCCTGCCACCAGTGCCAGGGCGCTCCTTCAGAAGGCCGCGAGCAATTACGTCGAGGTCGTAAGCAAGATACGGCCGTCGGGAAAGCCACTAGCGGACTTTCTGAAAAGCACTTTGGCAGACATCCGTGGACGTCTGAGTGGCGATGACTTGGGCATTGACACGAACATCATTGCGAGTCGCATCTCAGAGCTATTTGATCTCGTAGCGCGGAGGTATACAGGCTCGGAACTAAAGATAGAGAAAGGTCCGCTTTTGAACGATATGAGAAGTTTTCGTGGATCGGACCTAATCTATGGCTGCAATGATCGCAAGCTCCGCGTGGTTGGGCACGATGTGCAGCAAGGAAGAAGCTTCCCCAGTGTGCTCGAAAGGATTGTGAATTCCCCTTCGAACACGATACTCGTGAGGGATGCCAGAATCCGGGCGTCCGGGACGAGGACCAAGGAACTGCTTGACCAATTTCAGCAGGACAAGTCCTTTGTCCACTTGCCTCTCGAAGAGATCGAGAGCTTGCACGCGTTGGGGAGCCTCCTGGCGAAGATGAGAGAAGGCGACTTCATGCACGAGGAGACCGACCCGAAGCCAACCAGTGAGAATATCCTGAAATGCCTCGCCGGCCATAAAGACTTGGAGGACATGACCCTGGCACGCGAATTCGTTCGATGTGCTGGACTGGGGCAAGACGCATCGACCAAAAAGGAAAAGAAGGAAGAGGAATGCCAGCCCAAGCCGGCACCTCCTGATGCAATTGTCCAGATGGTAACCAAGCTCATGGAGCAAGAACGGTGGCTCTCGTTCGACCGGTTGTGTTTCCGCGTCTTGTCAAACCATGTACGCGCCTCCCACCCTCAGATTTACGATTGTCTCAGGACAGACCCTGTGCTTAACAAGGTGACGTTGTATCCGACGGACTTCAACCCCCTGGAAGCACCCGCTATAATCGTCTGGACAGCGGAGGGGTGAAATGTTGTCTCCGAAGCTCAAGACATTTCAGATTACACCGGAAATAAGGGGAAAAATAGAGGATAGAGTTCTCGACGCTCTATTCAAGAGCATCCGGGATTTGCCCCCTCGGCGCACCAGTCCAGATGGCATTGCAACCATCACGGTTTCCGAGGCAAAGGAGAGACTTGAGGTGGCGCTCCCTGAATATGCGCCTTCGGTTGGACGAGCGCTCCCCGCGAGTAGGGCCGAACTGGGTCTGACCGCACGTGAATTCGGACGACGACTCCACGAATGGATCAACGAATCGTCCTTGTTCTTCCGGCGGGAAGGAGCGGACGTTATACGGGAGGGGCTTAGGCTCGAAAGCGAGAAGGTGTTCCGCAAGCATGTATGGAGCCATTTGTTCTCGGAGAAACTCCTCACGCTTGCCCAATCTCAGGACATGCTGCGTGACGAAGGCGCTTTGCAAACATGCGACCTTGTGATCGAGTCCATGAAATTGTGGACGTACCACATCTGTGATCACCTGTGGGACTGCAACGCTTCGGAATTCTTGCCCGCCGCTTTTTTTCTCGACACCGAGGCGGAAATTCGGGCTGATATAAGCCGCAATGGAGAACGAATTCATTTACGCGGCAAACCTGATGCTGTCTTCTTCGATCAGCGTCGGGCCGAGGTCCACGTTTGGGAGTACAAGTTTGGCCGCCAAGGGCAATTCGAGCTTCAGGTAGCCCAAGTCCTCTTGTACATGGCGCTCATAGAGGCTGCGAAGGGAGTTGCCTGTTCTAGCGGTTGTCTCACCTTGTTCACCGTGGTGGAAGACGCGGAGGTGGCAGCCGCTGCGGGCGGTGATTTGGAAGGGAAACGACCCTGTGAATCCTTCCCTCCCGGCGTAGAGCGGGCCTTTGAAGGATTCATCGGAAACGATCAGGCCGTATACCTGCTCAAGGTCCAATTGACTCTTGCTCTGAGGGAAAATCCACCTCGGACAGCCATCAATGTTATGTTCTGCGGCCCCGGCGGCACGGGCAAGACCGAGCTGGCTCGGCGAGTAGCCGCGGCCTTGGGAACCCCCTTTGTTGATATACCCGCCCCAACTATCAGGAATGTGGATGACCTTGTGGACAGAGTTGATAGGGTGCTCTTACAGGGAGCCGCCGAACCGGAAGAAGAGAGTGTGAGCTCGGGCTTGCCCCAGTATCGATACCCGCCGGTAGTGGTCTTCATCGATGAGGTTCACGCGGTAGTAAGGAGAGCGGAGGTATTCCTGAACTTGTTTGAACCCAAGGAACGCCGAGCCTTTTGCCGGAATCGCGTCGGTGACTTCCACAACGCGACATTCCTCACCGCCACGACGGAGAAAGGCAGACTGCCCGGCCCGTTCCTCTCACGATTTCGGATTATTGATCTCCAACCGTACACCCTTGACGAGGTGAGCCGGATCGCTGAATTAGAATTCGAGAAGGTTAACAAGACCTGTTCTTCAGAGGTGTCGGATCTCCTTGCCAAAGTCGGTCGGCTCATTCCACGCCAAGTTATTGAGCGAGCGAAGCACTTTCTTGACTTAAATGCGTTCAATGAGAGGCTGTATCCGATCACTCCTGCCGGAGTTCACAAGGCCATGCTCGTTGGATGGAACGTGGACAAGAATGGTTTGACTCCGAACGATCACGAGTATTTGGAGGCTCTTGAGTCGGGTCCGAAGGGTCTCGGAACGCTTTCTTCCATCGTAACGTGTCAAAGAGAGGAAATCGAGAACGTCATCGAGCCTTACCTTGTTCGGCTTGGTGCGATAAGGCATACGAGCAGAGGGCGTGAGATAACGGAATTCGGCCGGAGCATGCTCCGCTCAGCGGAGAGCCGAACCGATCAATAGCGGCGCATTGCCATCCCGCTGGCATCCCTCGTTCGTCGTTCTACCGCGACAGCGACTTGGTAGAACCCGAGAATTTCCTTTGCGACCTCCGCGCTCTCTGCGGTGAATGATTACGATGGACCGCTACCGTCGTACCGGTCTCGGATACGGAATGGCCAAACTGAGAAGAAGGCCCGCCACCGGCAGGACGGCTATGGATTCCAAGGCAATCGGCACACTGAAGTGATCAGCGATCACGCCGAGGATCGTCACTCCGAGACCGCCGGTGCCAATGGCAAAACCCACCATGAGCCCCGACGCGATCCCGAGATTACGCGGCAGAATCTGTTGCGCCATCACAATGGTGACCGTGAAGGTCGAAATCAGCACCATGCCGAAAACGCCGAGCGCAACGAAGAGGAAGATTCCCTTGGCCATGAAGATCAGAGGGAAGATGAGGCTCGCGAGGAACATGGAACCGATGAGATACTGCTTGTGACCCCATCGGTCAGCCAGCATCGAGCCCCCGATCGTGCCCACAGCCCCTCCCAACAACAGGCAGGATACCAGCTTGCCTGCGTAGAGCGGGTCGCCCTTCAGGTAGTCGATATAGTAGAACGGGATGTAGGTCATCAGCCCGATCTGCGTCCAGGATCTCATGATCACCACTGCGATCGTCAGGCCAAGGGCCACATAGGCTCCTCGTGACGTCTCTTCGCCGGCCGTGCCTTTCCCGACCGATCGGGGCTTGGCCGCTGTAATCGACCTCCACTGGTAAAGCAGGAACGCGAGAAACACAAAAGAGAGCGTCACCATCAGAGGCAAGGAATCAAATCCGAAGCTCGTGACAAGAGATATCGACACGATCGGCCCGAGCGCAAACCCGAGATTCCCGCCCACCGAGAATACCGACATTCCCGTCGCCATCTTGTCGCCGGTGAAAAAATTGGCTGTTTTGTACCCTTCCGGATGGTAGGCCGCGACCCCGAGCCCGCTCAAGATAACCAGCAGCAGCACGCCGATGTAGCTCCCTGGCAGTGACACGAGAGACAGTCCGATGCCCGCGGCCAGGCATCCCAGAGGCAGCAGGAACGTCTTTTCCTTCCGGTCCGAGAGGTAACCGAATATCGGTTGAATGATCGATGACGTGAAATTCGCAGCCATCATGATAACGCCGGTCATGGTGTAAGAAAGGACAAGCTTCGCTTTGAGAAAGGGCAATATTGCAGGCAGCGCCCCTTGATAGATATCCGTCACCAGGTGTCCCAGTGACAGGACGAGCAGGATTCTGAGATCAAAGACCCTTTCGGTGGTTGGAATTGGTGGGAACACTTTCTGTGAGCTCATAAGCCTTGAACTTTCCTTTCCGGGTTGTTCTTATTATCTGCTGAGTCTTCGCTCGAGGCCGATATAGGGATTGTCCCTATATAACGGCGTCGATCTGAGGCAACCTATCCTGACGCGTGGTTGATTGAGCGTTTCTGCGTGTAGGGCGACCGGCGCAAAGAACGGTAACACTTATTTCATTACGGTCACATCTTACCCCGACACCGTGGCTCTCTCCAGGGCCGCTACCTTGCTCACGCGTCTCATGTGGCGTTCCGCTCCACTGAATCGAGCGCCTAAGAACGCGCGAATAATTTCGACCGCGAGTGCCGCGCCGACGACCCGGCCGCCGAGACAGATGACATTCATATTGTCGTCCTCGACACCCTGATGTGCGGAAAAGGTATCGTGAATCAAGGCAGCCCTCACCCCCGGGACTTTGTTGGCCGCAATGCACGCGCCCACACCGCTTCCGCAGACGGCAATGCCACGGTCCACCTCGCCCCGTGCAAGAGCCAGGGCCAAAGGAATCACGAAATCAGGGTAATCGTCGCCCTGGTCAAAGGAGTATGCGCCAAAATCCGTTAGCGAGTACCGGTCGGACCTCAGTACGTCCGCAACGATCCGCCCGAGCTCGAACCCGCCATGATCGACAGCAATTCCAATGGTCAGCATTGTTTGTTTCTCCAATTTTTCTTCTCACATGGATATTCGGCGTGCGGGTTCACCATTACTCATCTCTCCACACCATTGCCTCGTCCGGTCCCCAGGCGCCCGCGGCGTACGGGATAAGCGGCGGGCTCTTTTCAACGCATCGTTCGCAACTGTCCAGGACCGGCTCGAGAAAAGACCAGCAGAGCTCGACGCTGTCCTGCCGCAAGAAGAGCATGTGGTCACCCTGAATACAGTCGATGATCGCCTTTTCGTATGCGTCGAGAACCGGCCCCGCAAAATCCTGCCGGTAATCGAAGTCCATTCGCACAGATCGAAGACAGACCTTCGCACCAGGGCTCTTCGTCTGGAAGCTCAAATGAATCTCCTCGTCGGGATAGATCCCCAAAGTCAAAACGTTGCAGCCGATCCTCTCGCCGAGGATGCCCTGGAACATGGAGTGGGGCACGTGCTTGAACCGGATGACGATTCGGGTCATCTTTTCGCCAAGCCTCTTTCCCGAAGTCATATAGAATGGGACCCCTTGCCAGCGCCAGTTGTCCACAAAGGCCTTGATCATGGCGAACGTCGGAGTGACTGAATCCCGATTCACACCCGGTTCTTCCCGATAGCCCGGCACAGGTCGCCCATCGACCGTTCCGGCGCCGTATTGGCCCAGCACCAGATTGTCCGAGGGGTCGTGCATGGAAAAGGGCCTGAGAGACCTGAAGACCTTGCACTTCTCATCGTGGACAAAGTCGGGCTCCAACCGTGACGGAGGTTCCATCGCGGTCAGAGCAAGAAGCTGCATCATGTGATTCTGAAACATGTCCCGCAGAACACCGGACTCTTCGTAATAGTGTGCCCGGTTTTCAACCCCGAGAGACTCGGCCGCGGAAATATGCACATGGTCGATGAACATGCCGTTCCACAAGGGTTCGAAGATCGCGTTGGCGAATCGAAACATGAGAACGTTTTGCACGGTCTCCTTGGCAAGGTAATGATCGATCCTGAAAATCTGGTGCTCTTCGAAATGCTTGTGAAGCGTATTGTTCAGATCGGTTGCGGTTTTCAAATCCCTGCCGAACGGCTTTTCCACGACGAGACGAACCCAGCCCGCGGCGTTCTGCCGCTCGACGGAAAGCCCGGCATTGCCGAGCAGTTCCGATGTGGGCCCATAGAACGACGGAGGAATCGCGAGGTAAAAGATCCTGTTGCCGCGAGGATTGCGCTCCGCCTCGAAGCCGGGCAACGCAGTCGCGAGCCGCTTGAAGGAATCCGGGGAGTCGAACTGAATCGGCTGATAATAAAGAGCTGCGGCAAATCGGTCCCATTTAGCCGTGTCCATTCCGTCCACTGCGGCCTTCATCCTGTTCCGGAATTCCTCGTGGGTCATCTCTGACCGGGCGGCTCCGACGATGACGAAGGAATCGGGCACCGCGGCGGTGAGGTAGAGATTGTAAAGCGCCGGGAACAACTTCCGGGCCGTCAAATCACCCGTCGCGCCGATGATCACAATGGTGAACGGATCTACTGCTCCTTCGACGAGACACGCCGCGGGAGGAATCCCCGAATCGGACGCCTGCCCCTTGATAACCGTGTCGATGTACCTATCGAGCTCTTCCTGGGAGAATTTCATGGTCAACCTCGTCCGGTTTCATCCGTCGCCGTGGCCTTGATGACGCTGTGCCCGCCGAATTCCCGCCTCAACGCGGCAAGCACCTTATCAGCAAACGAGTCCTCCACCCGGGAGCGAAATCGGGCAAAGACGGAAAGGGCCGTGACGTGCGCGGGCACCCCGCTTTCCAACGCCTGCTCCACCGTCCATCGCCCTTCTCCGGAATCCTCGACGTATCCCTTGAGATCAGCGAGCTCCGGGTCTTTTGCGAACGCGAGCTCCGCAAGCTCGAGGAGCCACGAACGAATGACACTTCCCTGGTTCCAGAGATGACAGAGGCTCCGGTAATCGAGCGACCCGCGGTACGGGGATTTGTCGAGAATGTCGAAGCCCTCGGCATATGCCTGCATCATGCCGTACTCAATTGCATTGTGGACCATTTTGACAAAATGACCGGCTCCCGCGGGACCGCAGTACAGGTAACCATCGCGGGGCGCGAGCGTCGCAAAAATGGGTTCTAGGAATTCGAATGTGGCGCGGCTGCCGCCGATCATGAGGCAATAGCCCTCCTTGAGCCCCCAGATGCCCCCGCTGACGCCCGCGTCCATGAACTGGACTCCCCATTGCGAAAGCGCCCCATCCCTGCGGACGTCGTCTTTGAAATGGGTGTTGCCGCCGTCAACCACAATGTCTCCTGGGGAGAGGATCTCTTTGAGCTGATCAATATGCTTGTCCACAGTCGCTCCCGCGGGGAGCATGAGCCACACGACCCTCGGCGGATCGAGCATCATCGCGAGATCGGACAGGGAACATGCGCCTGAAGCCCCTTCTTTCACCATTTCATCTGTTTTGGCCCGCGTGCGGTTGTAAACGACCACCTCATGGCCACCCTGCAAGAGCCGTCTGGCCATGTTCATTCCCATGCGTCCAAGGCCCACCATGGCAAGTTTCATGTTTCCCTCCTTGTTCGGTTATCAATTGGAAGGTCTTACACCAATGTGCTTTCAAGACCGTAACATCGCTGCGCTATTGTGTGCGTGCACGGGGGGCGCGGAGGCCCTCGCTACCGTTGACGGCAGGGGGCGGCGTCCCGAAACTGTCTCAAAACCTCCGACTGAATGGAAATCGTGCTACGAGAATCGACCAACTTGGCTTTGGGTGGCCCGGACGTTATACGTCCGGGCCACCCCGCTACTCGTTGGCTCCGGGTCGTGCTCCGATTTGGACTCGAAACTGAATTCTGAGACAGTTTCTCCCTGTCGGCCCGCCCTATTTGACTCGTTAAAAATCGCATTGGTATCAGCGATATTACTTGATTCGACAAATGCCGTGAATCGAATCACAAGCTTCCGCATAGAGTTTTTCCAGCCAATGGTCGGCCGCGGGCGCTTCAGTCAACGACGAACCGCATTCAGGACAGACCCGTATCTTGGCCAGGCGACCGAGCACCTGTTGCGCGGCGGCCACGAACGTGGCGTGGCTCCAGGTAAGGGGCGACACGGATAGCGGTTCGCCGGTGAGCGGATGCACCTGCTCCGCCAGCACTCCGGACTTGAGCGCATGGTCGGCCGCCCAGCTCAAGATTTCCACCGCTTCGGCAACCTCATGTTCGTCTTTGGCTTTTTCAGCGAGGAACTCGGCCAGCCACAGGGTGCAGATAAACCAGGGGTTGCCGGGAACTTCGTTGCTCGCCCGCTGGTACCGATCACCTTCATACCGGGCCATTCCTCCTACTGAAGTTTGCACCCAGAGCTTGTCTTTCAGATCGTCCATGGTTGCGACAATTCGAGGGTCGTCGGCCGAGTAGAGGCCGAAAGCAAAGAGACCCCACGCGCTGGCGTCCCGTGTGGGATCGACTTCCAGTTCGCCGTGGCCGTTGCGACAGAGCATGCGGCAAAAGCGCTGAAGGTCTTCGCGCCAAAGGTGCGTCGAGGCTGCGTCGCGGATCTCCGCTGCGCATTGCCGGTAGCGTTCCGCAATGTCGTTCTCTCCAAACACGGTGCAGAACAACGATGCCGCGGTGAGTCCTCCGAAAACCGCGCCGACGGTGAAACTCGAGATCCCGTGTCGCTCTTCCCAGAGATCGTAGCAGGGCGCGGGGAGGCCGGTTTCCCGATCCCGGAAGGAGCACATGAAATCCCCGGCGTTCTTCACCATGGGCTTGTACAGCGGCTTGATGAATTCGATGTCGCGATACTGAACGAAATGGTGCCACAGCGCCCAGAGTACCAGCGCGGTTTCGTCTTCCTGAATGGGCAGTTGCGCATGCCCATCGCTCAGCCAGGGATGCCAGGACGAGGCAAGGGTGCCGTCCGGGTTGTACTTGTGGAGCAGGTATCCTTCCCGTTCGATGACGGCTGAGGCAAAGGAATAGAATCGTTGCGCGGGCGTCAAATAGCCGGCCCGATCCATCGCATTGGCAACAAGAGCGCCGTCTCGGGGCCAAACATATGAATAGGTGTCGCGGTTGAAACGAATGATGTCCGAATCGTTGGCAGCAAGAATGCCTCCCTGCCAATCCATCTGCGTGCGTAGGATCAGGAGGCTGCGAAGGTACAAGTCCGCCACCTTCTCAGGCAGCGGGTCCAGACGGAGCGGCTGTTTCCGCACCCAAATGCGCCAGTAATCGGCTGTGCGGGAAATCATGCTTTCGGGGCGCTTTTCCCGAACGATCGCGTCAAGAACGCGGACCTCTTTCCAGGTTTCGCCTGCTGCAATCCAGAAATATGCTTTGCCGACCGACATGCCTTCAAGCTCAATGTGGAGGGAGATGACCGAATCCACCGATCCTTGGGCAATGGCATTTCCCGACAGGTTTCCGTCCTCGGCATCGCGAAACGTTCCTTCAAGACCGCCCATACCCTTCCGGCCTACGGCAAAACCGGCAAGACCGGCGCCCGCGGCGGTTGCGCCGTTGATGAGGAAGTACCGGGCTGCCTTATAGTGGACAATACCTCCGGTCTTGGGGTCATACGCCGCTGTGTCACCGATGTCGTTGCCGTAGATGCTGAAGTCGTTGGCGAGAAAGAGCCGAATCTCTCGCTTGCGCGCCGCGAGGTTCTCGATGGTAATCTCCCGGAGATAGACGTTCTCGTGGAAATCAACCGCATCATGACACGTCAGCAGTAGCTCCAGTTGCGGGTGGTAAAGAGCCGCCTCGGTCACCAGGGTCTCGGGAACATATTTGAGGTCAAGCTTCCACGTTCGGTCCACCCAGAAGAAGAGGCCGTCGACCCACACGCCGAAACGGCAATAATTGCCTCCGATGTGGTTTTCCTGTCCAACATGGGGAAAGTAGAGGTCCCGGATTCGATACTCCGGGTCGAAGCACACCAGCAGCTTTCCGTTACCGACCGGAATGTCTCTCGGCATTGTGACCTCCTGCCGTTGTATGAAAAGGCTGACGCCTACGCCACTATGACACGAATGGGGGCCCATTAACAGGGCGCCGCACCGTGCGCGCTTCTCCATCCGTCACAGCGCGTAGGATGTGGTGAGCGAAGCGAACCGCATCAATCGAGGACAAACTTCGGATGATGCGGTTTACTCCGTTTACCCCGTCCTACAATGCCGGCCCTTGTTCAGTGACGCGCTCAGGCCGGTACCGCCGACTGCCGAATCCGTGACCGTATTCAGAAGACCCCGGCAATAAGTTACAAGTATGTAACATGAGTGACACTATTGTCATCTTCGGGTAGTCCCGGGCGCGGAACCACGGCCTCAGTTGGCGTCTTCTTCAATGGCACGAATGTTGTATGGGATTGCATGACGAGGGATTCCGTGGTAAAAGTAGTCACACCATGACTAGCCATAAAATGAATAGCTTCGAGGACCACACACCTCGAAACCCGGCCGAATACCCCATATTGGGCATCCTCACCTTCGGACCAGCTCACGGATACGACGTCTGGCGCCGCCTCACCGAGGGGATCGGCTCCATCTGGAAGCTCGGAAGGAGCCATATCTACGCGCTGCTCATCCGCCTGGAACGGGACGGGCTCGTGGTCCACGAACGCATAGGCCAGGAGAACCTGCCCGCGAGGAACACCTTCCGGGTCACGACAAAGGGACGGGAAGTCTTCACAAAATGGTTCGAGAGTCCGGTCCGCCACGTCAGGGATCTTCGGCTCGAGTTCCTCACCAAGCTCTGGTTCGCGCAGCAAGTTGGCTCAGAATGCGAAAGAAGGGTTGTGGAATGCCAGTTGTCCGCGTGTCGTGAAAAGGTTCAAAGACTGGAAGCTTTCAGGGCCTCATCCCGGAGTTCCATTGAGCGCCGATCTCTCGAATTTCGACTCACCATACTCGGGGCTGCTTTTTCATGGTTGCAGAGATTGTCGGTTCAGGATGAGCTCTGATCTCAAACACGAGAATTCGAGGAGGGAAAAATGATCGCGAGAATCATCGGGATTTTGATGACGATATGTTTGGCTGTCTCGTTCGGCGTCGCGGGTCTTTGCGAGAAATGTTGCGCCGCAGACAGCCTGATGGTGTTCGCTGGCGCTGCCAGCAAACCGCCCACGGAAGAAGCGGCAAAAGCCTTTGAAGCCAGGACCGGTGTCAAGGTTGACGTCATCTTCGGAGGATCGGGGTATGTGCTTTCGCAAATGATGCTTGGCAGAAAAGGGGACATCTATTTCCCCGGTTCCTCGGATTACATGGAGCTGGCAAAGAGGAAAGGGGCTGTCTTCCCCGAAACCGAGAAGACGGTCGTCTATCTCGTGCCGGCTATCAACGTTCAAAAAGGAAATCCGAAGAACGTCAAGACCCTCAGAGATCTCACCCGACCCGGTCTCAAGGTGGCCATAGCCAACCCGGAAGGAGTGTGTGTCGGGGCCTACGCCGTCGAAATCGTCGAATCGATCTTTACACCGGAAGAGAAAGAGGCTTTCAGAAAGAATCTTATCAACTACACGGAGAGTTGTGAAAAGACCGCTACCGCGATCTCCCTTAAGGCCGCGGACGCGGTCATCGGCTGGCGGGTATTCCATTATTGGGACTCGGAGCGTATCGAGACCATCCCGCTTGAGAAATCCCAGATCATTCGTGTCGGGTACATCCCCGTTGCGGTGGCCAAGCTCACCGCGAACCGACCGCTGGCTCAGAAGTTCATCGATTTCCTCTTGTCAGAGGACGGCCAGCGTATCTTCAGAAAGTACCATTACTTCATGAGTGTCGACGAGGCAACAGCCTGGATCGGAGACAAGAAACCAGTGGGCGGCGAGTACGTGGTTCCCCAGGACTGGATCAAGAAATGACATTTAGGAAGATTTCAATTGGCTGCGCATTTGCGACGTTCGGTCTCTATGCAGCCCTCATTCTGTCTTTGTTCTACTTCTTTCGGAGGGAGACGTTGTGGGCAACGGTGCTCTCCGAAAGAACCCTCTTTTCCGTGCGGTTGAGTATCGTTGCCGCTACAATCAGCACTCTGCTCTCCATAGTCATAGCGATTCCCTCAGCGTTTGCCTTGTCCCGGTATGACTTCCCAGGGAAACGGGCCGTCGACACGATGCTGGAACTGCCCATGATCGTCTCGCCGGCGGCCCTCGGGGCAATGTTGCTGGTTTTCTTCAACAATCCCGTAGGATTGTGGATACAGGATCACGGCGCTCAGTTTGTGTTCACCTTCTACGGTATTGTCCTTGCCCAATTCGTGACCATCTGCGGCGTGTCCGCGAGACTCATAAAGGCAGCGATGGACGAGATACCGGCACGGTACGAAGCGGTGGCCAGGACCCTCGGGGCCTCTCCAGCGAAGGCCTTTCTCACCATAACGCTTCCGTTGAGCAGAAGAGGCATTATAGCTGCATCAATCCTGTCTTGGGCAAAAGCGCTAGGAGAATTCGGCGCAACCATAACCATAGCCGGATCAATGGCCATGAAGACCGAGACGCTCCCCATCGCGATATTCATGAGGCTCGCCAGTGCAGAAATCGAGGGGACCGTGGTTTTGATCCTCATACTGGTCTCTATCGGGTTGAGCATTCTTTACCTTGTTCGCTCACTCTCCAGGGGACCCTCCCATGCTTGAGATTTCCGGTCTCTCTACACGGGCGGGGAGTTTTGTCCTTAGCAACGTCTCCATCGCTGTTCCTCCTTCGTCGTGTCACGTCATAGTCGGACCGACCGGCAGCGGCAAGACCCTCCTCCTTGAATCCGTCATCGGCCTGAGAAAGCCCGACAACGGGAGAGTCCTTCTCGACGGACGAGAAATTACCTATCTCCCAATAGAAAGCCGAAGGCTTTCCTATGTGCCGCAGGATCTTGCTCTGTTTCCTCACATGACCGTCAGGGAGAACATTTTCTATCCCATGAGAATCAGAGGTATCAACGGGGATGCTGAGAGCGGCATGGCGTGGGAACTGGTTGACTCACTGGGAATCCGGCGCCTCTTGGACCGGCGAACGATGAATCTCAGTGGAGGCGAGCGCCAGAGAACGGCACTGGCACGGGCTGTGGCATCAGGTTACAAACACCTGGTGTTGGATGAGCCGCTCTCGGCCCTTCACGAAAGCCTGAAAAGAGAATTGTGGTACCTCTTAAGAGATCTACAGAGGCGCTATGATCTGGCCATATTGATGGTCACCCACGATCTGGAGGAGGCCTTCTTTCTAGGTGACACCCTCAGTGTCATCCTTGACGGAAAGGTTCATCAGCAGGGCGCACAAGAGCGCGTTTACGCCTGTCCTGCAAGCGTCGAGGTCGCTGATTTCTTAGGCATCAGGAACCTCTTTCACGTTACAACTGAGACGGTGGACGCCAGCCTTCTCCGGGCACATTGTGAAGACCTCGGTGTGACCTTGACGTTGCCGGCTCCCGCGCGGACACCGAATTCGGCTGAACCATCCTCTTACGTCGTTGCCATAAGGTCCGAAGATGTGGTTATTCTCGCTCCTGGGGACGTTTCGCCGAGCACCGCCAATGTCGTTGTGGGGACAATTCAGGAGATCATGGAAACCGGTCCCACCTTGACGATTATCGCAACATGCGGGAGTCGATCAAAGCAGATCGAGATCTCCGTCCGTCGCAGTCTTGGGGCCGGCCTAAGCCTTGACAAGGGGCATTCCATCATGATTCGTCTCCCGGAAGAGAACATTTCTCTCATAGGGCCGGATTCGTCGAATGATCCTCAACAGTCCGAATCCGACTTCCGGCCCGATTTTGCTTTGAGGTTCCGCTCAAGGCCCACTGTCGTTCAGGGTAACTGAGGCTGCATATTCATGGCCTTCAATCGAAACGAACCCTGCGACCATTCGATGATGTTCAGACAGCCATAATCCTGGCAGATGCGGAACAGATTGGCCAGCGGCATCCCGAGCACGTGACAGATGATCACCCGATTCACTCCCGCATGAGCCACGATGAGGGTTTTCTCCGCGCCCTGAGAAACGATTTCCTCAAGGATCTGAATGACGCGGGAAGAGAGGTCCGAAAAACTCTCTCCTCCGCGGGGACGGTACCCTGCCGGGTCCTCCCCGCGGAGGCGCCACTCCTCGGAGTATCGGGTCAGGACGTCGTTCACGGCGAGGCCGTCCCATTCGCCGAGGTCTATTTCCCTCAATCGAGGGGTGATCTGTACCGAATCCATTCGCTCGCCGGTGACAATCCGCGCCGTCTGCCGCACGCGATCGAGATCGCTGCAATACATCCGATTCCAATGGGTATCCGAAAGCGTTTGCGCCCACCACTCTGCCTGGAGAATTCCCGTCTCGGTGAGTGGAAGATCGATCTGCCCGACAAATCGAGGCCGCTCGCCGTGGTCAATTTCACCGTGCCTCAACAGATAAATTTCCTGCCGTCCCATTCAGCCCTTCCCGCTGTTCCGAGAGAACCTGTTCATACCGATGCGCGTTCAAGAGAGTAAGTTCGGGGGGAACTTCTTTGTGTAAAGAAGTTCCCCCCGAACCCCCCTCAAGAAACTCTAAACTTCGTGGCTCATCCGCCTTCCTCCCCGAGGAAGTCGGATGAGCCATGCGTGTTAGAAGTTTTTGGAGAGGGGTCTGGGGAGGAACCTTTTTTCAAAAAGGTTCTCCCCAGATTTCTTCTCTGAAAGCTCATTGGGATCAATGGGTTCTCCCAACGTTTCTTCGATTCGACGTTTCAAAGTCCGGGCCTTGGCCAACTTCCCGGCAATGGCCGCACGGGCTGCGGAATCCCTGCCGTACCGGTCCAGTTGTCTTCGGAATCGGGCCTCGAGCGAGACGATCCGGTCTCCCTGTACCAACTTGTCCGCGAGGCACACCACATGTCGCTCGGTGGGGAATTCGCGTTCGGAGGCCCCTGATCCCATGTGGGCCTCGACGATCTCAGCCACCGCCGGATACTCCAGGTCGCGAAGGATTCGCGCGGCCGTGGAAGCATGATCCGGCTGTCCCCTTGCGATATCGTGGAGGAGTCCCGCGGCAACGATGAGCCGCGTATTGAGTCTGCATCCTCGCCGATTGAGGGCTTGTCCCAGATGGAGAGCCAACCGGGCAACCGCTCGGGAATGAGTCACCACTCGGGGCCTTACCGAGAACGTTTCGGTCAAGAGAATCATACACTCCGAAGCCGATGGTATCGCATGGTTTTCCCACCGGTCGAGCAGGTCCTGATACTCCGACGGAGTATCAATGTCCAGCGCAATATGCTCGTCAGCCACCTCCACATTCGCGGCTTCGCCTTCCTTTTCAGCCAGGAAGGTCCTCAACCCTCCGCTACCGTCCCATCCAACGATTCCGGCTGCGTGTCGCGCGGAAATCAGCGGCGGGTGTCCTCTCTTTCCGAGAAAGGTGGGATACACAATGCCCTGTCCGGAAGCCTGCCATGCCTGCACCAGGTCCAGAAGGGTTCGCGTCCGTACCAGCGGAATGTCTACGGGCAAGAGAAAGAATGCCTCCCGGTCCGCCTCGAGAGTTTGAACGCCTGCCTTCACGGACGAAATCATGCCGTCGTCGTATCGCTCATTGAGAATCCACCGGACGCCCATTTTTTCGAGCACGGGCGCAAGATCGGTCGCCCGGTGGCCTACGACCACGCGAACATCCTCGATGCCGGCTTCGCGAAATAGGCCGACCACCCGCTCGAGCACCGTGGTTTCACCAAGCTTGAGCAATGGTTTGAAATTTCCCATGCGCGAGGAATACCCTGCCGCGAGGATTATGGCCGTGGTCTTTTCCCGTTTCATGACGAGTCTCGCTGGAAGCGGGCTTTGATCAATTCCGCAACGATGCTGACACCGATTTCTTCGGGCGTTTCAGCTCCAATATCCAGGCCGATGGGAGAATGGATCCTCTCGAGGTCCGTTTTCGTGAAACCTTCGGCTAACAGTAATCCGTACAGTTGGTCTCGCTTTCTCCTGCTGCCGATCATGCCGACATAGCCCGCGTCGGTTTTGAGCACTTGTTCCAACACAGTCTTGTCGTACCGGTGACCTCTGGTGACGATGACCGCGTAGCTGTCACCGTCGACATCGACGCTTTGAAGCGCGGAATCAAACGAAGGAAGCACGATGATTTCGTCCGCGGTGGGGAAACGCTCACGGTTGGCGAACTCGGACCGGTCATCGAGCACGGCCGTTCTGAAGTCCACGTGGCCGGCCAGGGCCGCAACCTGCTGGGACACGTGGCCCGCGCCGAACAGGTAGACAGTTCCCAGGCTGGAGCACGGTTCCACGAGAATCCGCCGGTCGTCAAGGGTAAGAATCACCGGATACCGGTCTCCGGCCATTTGCTTGAAGATGGCCGTGACCAGATCGGTCGAACAGGCCAAATCACCATGCACCGATCCGTCTTCCACGATGAGGCACCGCTCGATGGTCCCCAATTCCTGACCGGCTGCTCCCAGGGCCGTCACCAGATAGCTCTTGCTCCGACTTTGGAGGGAAGCGAGCACGTTCCGAAAGACCTGTAAATTGGAAGGCGTGGCCGGCACGTATTCGATAAGCACTGCCAGAGCCCCTCCGCAAATGAGGTCCGTCCTCTCCGCGTCCGCTCCTGCCAGGTCAAAAGCCCGGATTTCGGCCTCAGCGGTCTTCAGTGCGTGGGCCGCGGCCTTCTGGACCTCCGCTTCCACGAGTCCGCCACCGATGGTTCCGATGGTTCTTCCATCCGAGCGAGTTATCATTTTTGTGCCCGCGGTCCGCGGGGTAGATCCCACATGGGTCAGGATCGTCGCCATCGCAAAGCCTTCGCCCCGTTCCAATAAATCGCAGGCAGCATGTACGAGTCTTCTCATGGATTTTTCTCTGCGCTCCTTTTATCATGGATCGCCCGCTTGGACGTCCCGTTTATCTGCGGCCGCTCCACACCGATCCGCACGGAACCTATCGAGAGACTGCCATCGTCAATTGCCCGTCGGACCACCTCGCATGTCGCAACTGCTCGACGCGCTGAGTCCGCAGCGGCCGGTTCGTCGGAGGCTCCGGGGAAGAGCGTTATGTCCAGGCGGTCGCTGGTTTCCCCATCGGTCAAGACGGCCTGGTAGTCCACAAGGCCGGGAATGGGAAAAAGCACGTCATCCAAATCGGCTACGCTGAGCCAATGGGCGGCTCCCACCCTGACGGAATCGTTCAGCCGGCCTCGCACCGTCTCGATCCGACTCAAAAGGGTACCGCACTGACATGGTTCGGGCAAGAACCGGGCGAGGTCACCCGTTCGGTACCGGATGAGGGGCATGCCTTCCCGTGTCAAGGTGGTAATCACCATTTCACCCCTCGTACCGATAGGTTGCGGTTTCCCGGAAGAGGGGTCCACGATCTCGACGAAGAGGTCGGCCTCGCGATAATGATACCCCTGACGCGCCTCGCATTCCACCGCAGCGCCGAAGCCCATTTCCGTAGTACCATAATGGTTGAGAACCGGACAGCCCCACACGCGTTCCACTTCCCGGACAATGGCCGGGGAAACATAGTCCGCGCTCAGCAGCACGCTCCGTAAGCGGCCGTGGGGTATGGACGCCGCGGTTTCGTGGCGGACGAGCGAGAGCACCTGGGCGGGGATGCCAACGAGACAATCCGCGGCGTGGCGAACGATCTCGCGAATTGTAGCCGCCGGACTCTCCACCAGGCCGTGGACGATCCCCTCGACGTTCATCCGGTCCAAGGCCCGAACGAGCAGATCTCCCACACTGGCAGGCCGGTCGCCGGGCATGAGGATCATGACCTTTTGGCCGGGCTCCACCAGAGTGGACATGCCGATGTGAAAAAAGTCAACGGTGAGCTCCACGTCCTCTTTCGTGAAGAAGAGTCGCTTGAGGTTCGACCGCGCTCCCGGCATGGGGATGGTTACCACCCGCTCGATTGCGCTCTGGGAGACACAGAGAATTTCCGGTCCCCGTTCGCACAGGTGTTGTGACGTGGTGAAGGGAAATTCACCGATGCCTTCCAAATCCCTGAGCTGCTCCCCGGAATTTCCGGGCAGATGTTCCCGGTAGAAGGGACTCCTCGACCGAACGTATTCGATGGTTTCTCTCAGCTTTTCCAACTGGTAACGAGCGAGGCGAGCCTGGGAAAACCCTTCTTCCGGCGAATTGGCTGAAATCTTTGATGCAATCCATGGTTCCAGCGGCGTCTTACGCACTTCTTATGTACTCCATTTTTCAAAGACGGTTGAATGTCCCGGCCGGAGCTCACATCTCGAAGACGCCCATTTCAGGGCGTCACCCCGGCGAAAGCCGGGGTCCAGTGCTGTCAAACCGAGGAGAAGCGGAGCGCTCTCCACTGCTCCCGGCCTTCCGGGACTGGATTCCTGCTTCCGTCGGAATGACGGAGAGTTCGGCTTGATTCTGGTCTTCCAGCCGAGTCGCAACCGGTCGGCGTCCTATACGCAGCCGAACTTGCGCCCTTCAGCACCCGGCAGAAATGACGCCGTATCTACGAAAACCAGTACCTAGACCCCCTGCCGGTACAGCGCTCGGCCGCGGCCACTGGAAAGGTTGTACGCGCAGAAGGGTATCAGTCGTCCATCAGGCGCCACGGTGTGAATGCAACAATCCCGCAATCGAGCTAGGTCCATGTTCCAGGCATCCTGAAAGGCCATTCCGGAAACGCAGAGCATGTGGGTGCGGGAACGTTCCACGAGCACGTCCCAGTCACCGAGGGACCATTGAGTCGGCTCGGGAGGAGACTGCTCCACCTTGGGAACCGACCAGTGTTGCGCCACGAACTCACGGGTTTTGGACGCGCCGTCTTCGGCCCTTTCAGGACGGCAACACCCGTTTGCGGGCACGTACCGCGTCAGTGCCTTCACCGCACCGTTCGGCATGAGGACGAAATTGCCGTGAAACGAGCACAAGGCGTTCTCGCATCCCGGAGGGGCAAAGTCGTCCGCTTTCATGAGACCTGACGTCTGGCCCTCGACATGACGCATTACCTCGGGCACGGTAATACGGTCCGCATCCAGAGGAGGCAAGGGGAATCGTCCGAAGTAGCTCACCGGCTGGAAATGAACTCCGCGCACCACGGGAATATTCTCGATGGCAAATCGAATGATGGCGCCAATTTCGTCAATGTTCACTCCCGGCACGAGGGTAGGGACGAGAATGACGCCCAGGTCCTGTTGGCGGCAATGGCGAATGGCCTGCACTTTGGCTTGAAAGAGCGGCCGACCCCTCAACGCAGTATATGGAGCGTCATTGACCCCGTCAAACTGGAGGAAGACCGAGGCGAGGCCCGCTTCTTTGAGGCGCTCGACGTATGCCGGATCGCGTGCGAGGCGCAGTCCGTTGGTGTTCAGTTGAATGAACCGAAAACCCATCGCTCGGCCCAGCGCCGCCACCTCCGGCAAATCGTCACGGAGCGTCGGCTCGCCTCCGGAAAGCTGAATGTTGCACGAATGTCCCGAAGACGACAGCACCTCGTACCACGACCTGACCGCGGTCAAGTCAGGATCGGCGTGCCCGCGGGCCCTCGAATCCGCGAAGCAGTGGGAGCAGCGAAGGTCACATCGCTGAGTCACTTCCAGCAACGCGGTGCACGTCTGCTGCCGGTGCTCGGGGCAGAGACCGCAATCGAAGGGGCACCCCTTGTCCGCAGGGGTGAGCGGAGCTGAGGGGTGGCAGGGGATCTTCGGGCGGGCCCACGAAGCGTAGAGAGGATCCCCTCGCCAGATCACCGTTCGGAAATGGCCGTGAGCCGGGCAGGTTTTGGCCAAGTATACGTCTTGTCCCACAGCGACTCTGAGGGCGGGAATTCGCACAAGGCATTCCGGGCAAACGCTTTCGGTCTGCGAAAGCACCACACCGTCCTCAGTCCGCATTACCTGCCCTCCGACAGATCGAACCCATTGTCCACCAGGAGCTCCTTTACCCGATCATAGATACTGCCGACGATTTCTGGACATCGAGTGAATTGATTTGCAGGATTCTCCTCGAGGATCTCCCGGCAACGGATACCGCCGTACCGATCCGTGCACTGGTCGGAAAACCAATCGAACAGCTCATTGATCATGAGGTTGAGCCGAGGGTCCTCCTCTTCTTCGGGAGTCCCTCTGCCCGCGTAGAGCGCCAGCAGACAGGCGCCGCCCGTCAATGCGCCGCAGACCTCCCCGCAGAATCCCACGCCGCCGGCCAAGCCCGCCATAGCTCGCACCAGATCGGGGTTTGACTTGCCCTGGGCTTCCAATCCCAGGGAGAGCAGAATCTGACTGCAATGGAACCGCTGAGCCGACAACTCGAGCATTCGCACGAGATCGTCCATCATCGTGACTGACCTCCCGGTCGGAAGAAGAGGCACCGGGGAGGGACTTTTTGCAGAAAGTCCCTCCCCGGACCCCTCTTCAAAAACTCCTAATCTATGGGCGGCTCCCGCCGGTCGCCGCCGGGTGTTTGCCAGCCCGGAGATACGTGCCAGCGCAGCAATTCCGTGACTCGTTGCGGCTCACCTCGAAGACGGAAGTTTTCGGGTAACGGCCAGGAAATATCCGGGTTTCGCTTCGGATACGGCCTGCCGGATTTCCTCGGGATCAACGGTATCGGAGGCTGTCCGGCTCCAGAATCGATTCAGGGAACCGTAGGAAAAAATCAAATGGGCAGCGAATCTTGCCAGCAGATCGGAGTGGTCTTCCCAGAGATCGATGCTGAAATCCCGACGGTTCAACCGTCGCACAAGATCCTCCCGGGCAATGGCCCCTCTCACGCAACAATCCAGCGGCATATGTGCCAACCGTTCCACACCGCCCGGATTCCTCGCGTACACATCGGTGAGGATCAATCTGCCGCCGGCTTTGAGCACCCGCCGGAATTCGCTTAATGCTTGGCCCGGATCAGCCATGACCGAAAGACTGCATTCCGCGAAGATGCCGTCCGCGGACTCGTCAGGAACGGGCAGGTGTTCCCCGGCTGCTCGAACGACCGACAGAGCGGGATTCCTCGCGCTGCACTCCGCCAAGAGCGCTGCGGACGCGTCGACTCCCAGGGCGCTGAGCCTGTGTACGCGGGTCAATCGGTCCAGCGTAACACCGCTTCCGCATCCAACGTCGATAATCCTCGATCCCGCCTGAAACCCGCACCACGCCAGCGCGCGTTCAGTCAGTTCCAGGCCGCCGGGCCGGATGCCGTCCGCGGCCAGATCCGTCGAGGATAGTTGTTCGCAAACCTTGATGCTCGCTGTCATCATCGTTCCGAGAATTCGGGTAGGACGCGGTGAGCGCGCGAACCGCATCTGTCGAGAAAAGACAGCGAAGGATGCGGTTGCCGTTGATCACCGCATCCTACGGGACCCGAGATTGCTTCGCTTCGCTCGCAATGACAGGTTGCGAGTATGTCATTGCGAGGAGCGGAGCGACGGAGCAATCCCCGACGGACGGGAATTCGAGACCGAATTTGTGAAAAGGCGTGTTTAGCCGCTCAGTTCTTCGAGGGGACATCAACATCACTTATCTTCCAGCAACTTTTCCACTTCCGCCATCTTCCCGAGCGCTAGCTGCTCGGGAACAAACACCAGGCCGCAGCCGGGGCATCTGGGCAAGTCCACAGGATATTTGCTCCCGCGGTACCCCACTTGAACCTTGGCCGTCTCGAGAGGCAGTCCGCACTTTGCGCATGACCATTCTTCAGTTTCACCGTCGTTGACGTGATTGCTCACGGCTTCATCTCCTCCGCTATCCGCATCCGATGACTGTAGGCGTTGTGCACGGTGAATCCATGGTCAGCCCGAGAGTATTCGACCCAGTACGTGACCGTAGTCGGGGTGTAATGGGCCAGGAAATTCCCGGTGCGCGCACCGACGAGCTTGGACCCGGTCTTTTCGGCCCATTGAATCACCTGTTGAAGGTCTTCGACCAGAATCATCCGTTGTTCCATCAGTTGCCGAACCTTCTCGGAGATAGTCAACGGAATGGTTTCGTACCCACTCAAAATTGCCACTTCTTCACTCCAGAGCTCTTTCAGGAGCGTATTCTTGAGTCGTGCCCGATTCTCACGTCTCCGAGAAGAATCCGGCCCTTTTTGAAACGCCTCTGCAAGGTCGCCTCGGCCGAAGATCAGATCCAGCAGGTGCCAGGTCGGCTTCCCTTTTGAGCTGAAGTGATCCCGGCACATTGCGCAGTATGCCAGATAATGGTGAGGGCTTTCCGCGATTCTCCGTTCCATCACCTTTTCCGCCAGGTCCCGGTTCGAGAAATACATGAGCCCGCCGTACCCGCAGCACTCGGTGCGGTCTTGACTCAGCGGCAATTCGTGGATTTCGTACCCGAGCGTGTCGAGGATGTTCCGAACGCTTTCGTGAATGCGGCTCTCATGTCTCGATGTGCAGGGGTCATGGACTGCCACGGCCATCGGTTCCATGCGGACGCCGTCAGGTACTCCCAGCCTGTCGATCACCTCCCAGAGGGACCGTATGCTCACGTGCGGCAGATTTGCCTTGAACACCGAGTAACAGGTGGAACATGCCGCAATGAGCTCGGGCCTGCCCATGTCCGACCACTGAGCCTCGAACGACGCCATCGCTTCGCCAAACAAATCGGCTCGGCCGGCCCAGTCCGCGGGTGCACCGCAGCAACGCAGCATGAGTCCGACCCCTTGGCCGAGCCGTTCCATAAGATAGGTATAGGTCCGTTCCACGTTTTTCGGCGAGGAGGCGCTGAGCTGGCAACCGGGAAAAAAAACGAACTTGCTGGAATTCATACCGGGCTGATGCCTACTGAAAGCGCACTTTTCGCCGTTACTGAACGCCATGTCCCGGAGGGCGAACTCGTGGGCCGACGGCGGCATCTTCCCCTGTTGCGCCATGGTCTGCCGAGCGGTTTTGCAGACTTCTCCCATGTGGAGATCTTCGGGACAGACTTCTTTGCAGAGCCCGCAGATGCTGCACGAATTGATGAGCTTGTTCCCGTGCCGCTGTCCCATGACAATGGAGAGATTGTTGTAAATCTGCCGGATGTATTTCCTGGGATAGCCTTTGAACGCGGAGAGGAATTCGCAAACCTTGACACACTCCATGCACTCGCACTGGAGACATCGCTTCGCCTCTTCTCTTGCCTCCTCTGCGGAGTATCCCGCGGTCGAATCGGACATGGAGACTTCGGCAGTCGGCTCAATTCCCTGTGTGCTCGTGAAGAGGCGAGTTTCGTACGCTCCCTCGTTTTCCCGCGACGCTGTGAGAGAGACCTTCTGGAGGAATCGGTCAATGGAAATGGCCGCCCGGCGACCGTGGGAAATCGAGGCGATCGGAGACCGCTTTCCACAGCCCCGGACGAGCGTCCCGCCGGCAAACACGCCTGGCCGGACAGTCTCGAAGGTGCCGGGGTCCGCGGAAACGAGACCTGTGGCGCCGAGCTCCGGTCCGATGATATCCAGGCTCTCACCGCCCGATCCAACGTAAACCGCGTCGAATTCCTCCTGGAGCTGAGAAAGGGAGATGTCCCTGCCCACAACGGTATGGGAGCGGGTCTCCACGGGCAGGTGCTTGAGGATCTCGAAATCGTGGAGAATCACGTCGGCGGGCAATTCGGGCTCGGGGCAATCCCACAGGCTGCCTCCCCACCGTTCGCCAGCTTCAAAGATGACGACCTGATACCCCTTTTTCGCCAGATCGAACGAGACCGTCAGACCGCTCAATCCCGCGCCGACCACCGCGACGCGCTTGTTCTTTGCAGGCGGGATCACGACGCGAGTTTTCGATTCGGGCGCCCATCGGAGCGCCGACTGCTCCAGACCTTGAATCGATATGGCCGACCCGGCTTCGCGTCGCTTGCAGACGTCCTGACAGGGATGGTCGCAGATCCGGCTGATGATCCCCGGGAAAGGGACGGCCTTTCTCAGGATCTTCGCGGCTGCGGCAAAGTCGCCCTTGGCCAGCGCCGCGGCCATGGCACGGACGTCCACGTGAATTGGACAGGTGGCGCTGCACCAGGGAGCGCATTCTTGAATACAGAGATTTTCGAGCTCCCGGAGTTCCTTTTGATCCATCAGTCTCTCGCAGGGTGATTTCCGTGCCTGGGTCGGCAAACACCAGGCGGCGACCAACGGGAGTCGCCAATATATTTGAAGTTTTTGGAAAGGGGGCGTGGGGGGAGGACCTTTTTTCAAAAAGGTCTCCCCCCACACTCGCATTTATTTCCTATTTGAGCGCCTGAAGCCCTGCCAGGACCTTTTCCGGCAGCGCGGGGAGCGCCCTGATTCTGACGCCGGTCGCGTTACAGATGCCGTTGGCCACCGCAGCGTGCGGCGAGGTCAGCGGCAATTCTCCGACGCCGGCAGCGCCGAAGGGACCGTGTTCCCTCGGGTTTTCCACATAGTGGATCGTGAAGTCGTCGGGGATGTCTTTTGCATACGGAAGTCCGCAATCTACCAAGCTCGTATGCTTTTTCAGATCCTCGAAGTCCTCGGAAAGGGCAAGACCGATGCCCTGGGCGACTCCTCCGTAGATCTGGCCGTCGACGACAAGCTTGTTATTGATCTTTCCGATGTCCGCGACAACGGTGAACTTCTCGACCTGGGTCTTGCCGGTTTTGGTGTCCACCGCGACTTCTGCCAGGAATACGCCGTACATATAGACCGGGAATGGATTCCCCTGACCGTTCTCGTCGCAGGGCGTGCACATGGAGGCCGCCCATTTTCCGGAATACTTCAGAGGGATATTTTCCGCGATCATTTCCGCATAGGTACGGAACGACCCGTTGGGCTTGCGCATGGCGTTGAGGAGCATTTCGCAACCGTTCTTGATGGCGTTACCGGTCATGACCTGCTGGCGGCTCCCGCCGGAAGGTCCGCTGTTCGGAACATTGGCCGTGTCGTTCATGACGAGCTTGATTTTGTCAGGGGCGATTCCCAGAGGCCGCAGTGCCTCGTGGCAGGTTCCCAAAGCCCCCATGTCCGCTCCTTGGCCGTGGTCCTCCCACGAACTGCTCAGCACCACGCCGTCCGGCGCGAGCTCGACCGCAATCTCGGACCCATCGGGGCCATCCAGGCCGCATCCATATATACCGATGGAAACGCCCACACCCTTCTTCGTCTCCGCGGTGGATTCCTTCTTGGCTCTTGCCAGCGCGGCCTGGTACAGGGGGCGCATCTTGTCGATCATCTCGGGAAAGCTGAACACTTCCGGTGTTTGGCCGGTCGGGGTCGTGTCTCCCGGACGATACACGTTGAGGTATCGCAGTTCCAGGGGGTCCTTGCCCATTTTTGCGGCCAGTTCGTCCATGAGACACTCGGAGGCCAGAAAGCTCTGAGGCGAACCGTAGGCCCGGAATGCCGAGCCCCACGCGTGGTTCGTGCAAACAGTCTGCCCGAGACCACGGATGTTGGGTATGCCGTATCCCGCTCCGATGAACTGTGCTCCACGGACCGTCAACAGATCACCGAACTCTGAATAGGGGCCGTGATCCACGATCCAGTCGCTCTCCATGGCAACGATCTTACCATTCTTATCAGCCCCGTATTTGAGGTTGATGAAGAACGGGGAGCGCTTGCCGGTATAGGTGATGTGCTGATAGTAGTCGTACTTCAGCGCAACCGGTTTGGACGTGGCCAGAGCGGCAACTCCGAGGAGCGCCTCCATGGTGGGGCTGAACTTATACCCGAACGTTCCGCCCGCGGGATTCTGAACGATCCGCAGCTTTTCGGGGTCCGCGCCGAGACCCGCGCAGATCATGGCATGATGGAGATGAATCCCGATGCTCTTGGAGTGGATCGTGAGACGTCCCTCCTCATCAAAATAGGCCAGGCCCACATCCGGCTCCATGGTCAAGTGGGGCTGCCTCTGGAGGTAGTAATCGCCTTCAACCACGTAGGCCGCAGACTCCATGAGGGGTTTGGTGTCCGCTCCCTTGGCACGCTTCTGTTCGTAATAGACGTTGGGGGTTCCGGGATGAATCTCGATGGCATCGTCAGCCATGGCCGCAGGCGCGCTCATGTACGCGGGCAGCTCCTCCAATTGGACCTTCACCGTGTCGGCCGCGGCCCGTGCGTTGGCCTCGGTATCGGCGGCCACGATCGCTATGGCGTCTCCGAATTGGAAGACCTTCTCATCGCACAGGATCGGTCGATCCCAACCGTCGCCCTTGTTGGTGGGAAACGTGATCAGACCGGTGATGCGGTTCTTGCCCTTGACGTCCTTGTGGGTGATCACCTTTTCCACGCCGGGCATCTTTTCGGCTTCCGATGTGTCGATCGAGAGAATCTTCGCATGGGAAACCTTGGCCTGGACCAGTGCCAGCCGAAGGGTTCCCGGAGGCATCTTGCAGATCATGTCCGCGCCGTAATCGATGGTGCCGGTGACCTTGGCGACTGCGGAGGGGCGGGGATAACTCGTGCCCCAGACTTTGCCGTCGGCCGGAAGCTTGTAAGCCAACTCCATCGAGGTCATCTCGCCGCGAATCACCTTGGCCGCGTCCATCACCGCGTCCACGAGGGGTTTATACCCGGTGCAGCGACACGCGTTCCGGTTCTTCTGGAACCAGTCCCTGACTTCCGCCCTCGTCGGGTTTGAATTCGTGTCCAGCAGGGCCTTCGCGGAGACAATGAAACCGGGGCTGCAGAATCCGCATTGCGCGCCGCCGTGAACCGTCCAGGACAACTGGAGGGGGTGCAAATTGTCCGGCGTCCCGACCCCCTCGATGGTGACGACCTGAGCGCCGTCCTGAACTCGCTTCATCTTGGTCAAGCAAGACTTCACGAGCTTGCCGTCCATGATCACCGAACAGGAACCGCACTGGCCCTTGCCGCATCCAACTTTTGTGCCGGTGAGCCCCAACTGTTCCCGCACAACGTCGGCCAGCGAGGCTTCCGGGTCTGCGACCAGCATTCTTTGCATACCGTTGAGTACGATAGTCCTCTTAATCATCTCGGCCTCCTTTTCATAGCTCGGTTTTTTCGTGAAAATCTTCCATGCCTCGTGTCAGGCACATCAAAGTGTGAACCTCCTAACCTGCGGCGACCTTTGGGAGCCGCCGATATGTCAAAAATTTTTGGAAAGGGGGTGCGGGGTGAGGAGGCCTTTTCAAGAAGGTCTCCCCCCGCATTCGCCCTTTCATGAGAACGACAGTCCCCTGGTCATGGTTTCCTCAAGCCCTCCCTGAGAATTCATCCGGCCAGACGGACTGCGGCTGAGCAATCGGAAGCGCGGATATGCCTGTGCTTCTGCCCGGTCCTCCCCAGGACCAGTACATGGAACTGACCTCACCAAGCACGGTGCCGATTGACGGAAGGCATTCCGCATGCGTCGCCTTCCTTGCCGAAACATGTTGTCGATTGAATACCCCGGCCATCGTCCACACGAATCCAGCGAGACTCGCTCGGATGAGCCCGAATAAGAGGGAGAGAATTGTTGAGGAACAGGGTCATGGTATTCGTGGGGGCTGGAGTTGTCAAGGATTTTCTATGTCACGAATGACATATATGTCCGATGCGACACATGGAAAAGGCCAGTACCTCCAAGGTTTGGAAGGTCTTTCCCGACAGGGAATTCCTGCACGAAACGTGACGCCGGCAGGATAGAACAAGACCTGGCGAGGCTCCCCTCTTGACACCATCAACCGCATATGCCACAAGAGACGTAAAGCCCCCCTGAAATCTCCGCGTCAGGACAGCCCGTTCATCGCATACATCAAGGAACGTACCCTTTGAATTCTCCGCTGCGGCGTTGATGAGAACCTCGCACGAAGGCCGTGAACCGCTCCGTTGATCGGAAATTGCTTCCCTCGGTAGAAGCGGGGTCGCAACCACACGGTCGAGATCGGTCATTCCAAGGGCGTATTCCGGAGCAGTCGCCCAAGGTCGAGAAGACGGCGCCACGTATGAACCAGGGATACCTGGAAACGAGAAGACCTGGCCGCTGCCGAAGCCACCCATTCAAGGCTGTGGCTTGTTGCACCGGCGGTCATGCCGCCGAAGGCGGCAGACAACATTACCGTTGAGCCATGAGGCTGTGAAGGAGCCACATCATGTACGGATGGGTCGGCAAAATATTGAAGGTAAACTTAACCGACGGCAAAATTTCGGTGGAATCAACCGAACCCTATGTCGAGGACTTCCTCGGAGGGCGGGGAATCGGAGTCCGTCTGCTCTACGACAACTACGTGCCGGGAACCGACGCTCTTGATCCGGGCAACCCTCTCATCTTCAACATGGGGCCTTTGACGGGCGCCGCGATGCCATCTTCGGGCCGGACCGACGTCACCGCGCTTTCTCCCATGAACAACCTGAGAGGCAAGTCCAACTTCGGCGGCTTCTGGGGACCTGAAGCCAAGTATGCAGGCTTCGACCACATCATTATCACGGGGAAATCGGAAAAACCCTGCTACCTTTGGATCAAAGACGGTAAGGTGGAAATCCGCGACGCAAGTCATATCTGGGGAAAAGACACCTTCGATACCCAGAAGGCAATCCAGGAAGAGCTCGGCGACCCGGAGATCAAGTCGGTGTGCATCGGACCCGCGGGAGAGAAGCTCGTCCGCTTCGCGTGCCTTATCACCGAGGTGGCGGGCGCAGCAGGCAGAACCGGCATGGGAGCCGTCATGGGCTCCAAGAATCTCAAAGCGGTCGCGGTTCGCGGCTCGGGGAGCGTGGCCGTGGCACGGCCTGACGAGATGCTGAACCTGTCCATCGACATCAACCGGGAAATCCGCGAACACCCGGCTTGCAAAGAGCTCTCCAACTGGGGTTGCGTTCGTTTTGTCTCCGTCATGTATCAGCTCAGCTTCTTCCCGGTTGGGTATTTCGAGGACGTCCACTGGGAGGACATTATCGATCAGTATGCCGGTCCGGCGTACGTGGAAGAGCACCAGCTCAAAAATGTGGGCTGTTTCGCCTGTCCGATCCGGTGCAAGAACTTCCTCTCCGTGCCGGAAATCGGGAAGGGACACACCACCTGCGAGCCCTGGAGCGGTCTGACCGGCTCAGTCTGGAACCTTGACATGAACGTCTTCTGGGAAGCCATATCGCTTATCAATCGGCTGGGGCTCGACTCGACGGAGACGTCCGCGTGCATCGGGCTGCTCATGGAGCTCCATCACGAAGGGATCATCTCTGCGAAAGACACGGACGGCATTCCCATGGAGCGTGGCAGCAAGGAGGCCATTCTCGAAACCGTTCGGAAGATTGCCGCGCGCGAGGGATACGGAGATCTCCTGGCCGAAGGCCAGAAGGCAGCGGCTGCCAGCTTTGGGCCAGCAGCGGTGAAAAAGGTGGACCTCGTGAAAGGGCTCGCTCCCCATCCCTACGAATTCCGGGCCTATCACGCTTCGGCTCTTATGCAGGCGGTCGGGCATCGGGGTGACCCGCTCCCCTTGCGCGGAAGCCTCATCGAATTTGAATGGCACAACGCGCCGGAATGGTTCCAGCAGGTGGCAAAGGCGCAATTTGGCAGCGAAGAGGCGGCAATTCCTTCTGAATATGCGGGCAAAGCGCTGTCCACCATTATTTCGGAACACGACCAGCGGGTCATCGACAGCCTCGGAGTATGCACCTACCCGTATTCATTATTCATTTTCCACGATGTGACGAACGCGTGCAAGTTCTTCAATGCAGCTACGGGTAAGGATTGGGACGTGGATCGTTTTCTCAGGATTGCCGAACGCATCCGAAATCTCGAGCGGATGTTCGACGTAAGACAGGGATTGACGCGAGCGGACGACACCCTGCCGAATAAGTTCTTCGAAAAGCCCTTGACAAAAGGCAAGTATGAGGGCGCTGTTCTCGACAGGACGAAATTCGAGGAGATGAAGGACGAATACTACCGGCTCCGCGGGTGGGACAGCCAAACGGGCGCACCCACGAGAGAAAAGCTGACCGAGCTGGGACTGGAGAGCGCAGCGAGGTAGGAGATAGCGAAATGGCAAATGCGGGAGGAGACCTTTTTGAAAAAAGGTCCTCCCCCCGCACCCATAGGCGCTAACTTAAGGGTATTTCGGTCTGCCCGGCACTGAAGTGCCGGGCTATTATCGGCTGTCCCTCCGGGACAAAAACATTGCTGTTCAAGCCCTGAAGGGGCGACTGATAATAGC
>Ga0172371_10001581_pt1 | contig 36287 bp, 29 predicted proteins | sample Lak12m_FD_114543 | JGI IMG/M metagenome (GOLD analysis project Ga0172371, IMG submission 114543) | Freshwater microbial communities from Kabuno Bay, South-Kivu, Congo - kab_022012_12m | ecosystem: Environmental > Aquatic > Freshwater > Lake | place: Democratic Republic of the Congo: South-Kivu... | reverse complement strand
TTGATACTGCTGATCATCAGCGGACTGGTTGTTGTCAAGGAGATGCTGCGTGAATTCATGGCGTTCTTCACGATGGTGGGACTGGTGGCTGCCTACGAGGCGCGGCACTGCCTGTGGACGCTCGGCCGGCAGGTGCCGGTGATGATGCTGGCGATGTGTCCGTTGCTGGGAATCTGCCATGTCGCGCAGGCCTGGTGGGGACTGGGCGGCGGGCTGGCGGCCGGCTGGGTGGTGTTTGCGCTGGCGCTGGCCGGCTTGAGCAGGCGGTTGTTCGAGGAGGCGCGGGGAGAGCCGTTGTCCGGGGTAGGGGCGACCCGCCGGGTCGCCCTTGCACAGAAAGAGGGCGAGGCAGCGCCTCGCCCCTACCGTCCGGAGATCGAAGAACGTAATCTGCAGGAGATACAAGATGGACCGCATGTATGAACAGGTGGAGCTGACAAGGGCCACGCTCGACATGAAGCCCGTGAAGGGGATCCCGCAGTGGATGCTTCATGTCATGGAGATCGGGATCATTGAGAAAGTGGCCGGCACAGCCCCGGGTTCCTACATGAAGGATCCGGAAAGCGTATACCTCAAGTTTCAGCGCGAATCGGCAACAACATTCATAGATCAATACCTCGCGCGGAACCCGATGAGCATGACCGATCACGGGTACGACTCCGGGACGGAGAGAGGCGCCACAACGGGCGCTGCGCAGATCGTGCGGGACGGAATAGTCATCGATTCCCCGGAAGCTGTCTGCGCGCATATGGAGAAGTTCATCTTTCCGCAGCTTGAAAAGGCCATCGCGGACTGCAACCCGAACGATGAAGCAGCCGTGGATAAACTGGTCCAGGAAGAGCGAAGGGTTCAGGCTGAATTCGGGCCGACGATCCTGAAAGTGCCATACAGCGGGTTCTTCTCAATGCCCGGGCTGGCCTACGGTCATTACGGGTACGAGGCCTATTTCACTGCATACGCCCTGTACCCCGAGGTGATGGAAAATCACTTCAGGTTGTCGGCCGACCTGGCGGTCAAACGTAACATGTTGTCTGCAAAGGCCATCCTGAAGGGCAGGCTGCCGAAAGTATTGCGGTTGGATCATGACATGGCCGACTCGCGAGGCACGCTGGTGCGCGAGGAAACACTGGACCAGATATGGTTCCCGCACCTCAGGCGGGCTCTTGAACCCCTGCTCAACGCAGGTATCCGGCTGTTGTGGCACTGTGACGGCAACCTGATGAAGATGGTGCCACGCCTGATTGAATCCGGCATAAGCGGGTTCCAGGGCTTCCAGTACGAAGACGGCATGGACTATGTGAAGATCTGCAAGATGAAGGATCGGAACGGTGATCCGCTCATGATCTGGGCGGGCGTATCCGTTACGCGGACCCTGCCGATGGGCAAACCGGCCGATGTGACCAGGGAGATGAAGTTCCTGGTGGAAAACGGGCCACCGGTGGGGCTGGTACTCGGCGGATCGAGCTCGATCGCGCCCGGGGTGCCGATTGCCAACATCCGTGCGATGATCGAGGGCAGGAAGTACTACTTGAAGCATGGGAGATGAGCCGGAGCGATGCAGTTCAGAAAGAGATGTAACCGCGGATGAACGCAGATGGGCGCGGATACGGACACTGACGGCAGCCTGTGATTCAGTTCACCGAAAGGTGAACCGAATCGCAGGCTGCATCTGTGTCTGGACATCTGCGTAAATCTGCGTTTATCTGCGGTTCCTCTAATCTTCAATTGAATCGTTCCGGTTCGGACAAGAGGCGACAGAAACCAGCAGCAAGGGAGAAAGCAGATGGGCAAATACAATGCAGCGCCGTACAAGGTTGACCTGAAGAAGTATCCGAAGATCGTGGTAACGCCTCCGGGGCCGAAGTCGAAGGAGATGCATGCCCGGTGTACGAAGTACTTTAAGGGGTTGAGCGGACAGGTGAAACTGTTCCCCGTTGTGTTTGAGTCCGGCAGGGGATGCATCCTGAAGGACATCGACGGGAACGAGTACCTAGATTTCTCGTCCGGCATATATGTGACGACGCTGGGGCACTGTCACCCGAAAATCTCGGAAGCCGTGGCGAAGTACGCGAAGACGCTCATGAACTGCCACGACTTCACGACGGAAATAAAGACCCGGCTGATGGAGAAGATGGCGACGATCCTGCCGGGCGATCTCACCGGCTACCAGCTTTACGACTGCGGGACGGCCGCGGTTGAAGCCGGCCTGCGCGTCTGCCGCGCGGCAACAAAGCAGCACGAGATGATATCGTGCTTCTATGATTTCCACGGCAAGACCTACGGCGCGGTTTCACTGGCGCAGATGCGGTCCAGCGTCTACGGACCCACCCGTGCACCAGGATTTCACATGGTACCCCGGCCGGATCCCTATCGTCCGCATTGGACGAAGGCGGATGGCACGATTGACACGGATCGGTATATCCGGTTCTACGAGGAATATCTCGATCGCGGAACGGCCGGCCAGGTTGCCGCGTTTGTCCTGGAGCCGATACAGGGTTGGGGCGGATCGGTGATCCCGCCTGACGACTTCTTCCCGAAACTGAAGAAGCTCTGCGAGAAGCACAAGATCCTGCTCATGGCCGACGAGGTCCTCACGAGCATGGGGCGCACGGGCAAGTGGCTGGCCATGGAACACTGGAACGTCGTGCCGGACGTCGTAACTCTGGGCAAGGGATTCGGCAATGGCTTCCCCGTGACGGCAGTTGCGGTACGCGAACAGTACAAGGAGAGCTTCGAGGCCATCTCGGCATCGAGCAGCTACGGCGGCAACCCGATGGCCTGTGCCGCGGCCCTGGCTTCCATAGAAGTGATCGAGGAAGAGAACCTGCTGGAACATGCGCAGGAACTCGAAAAACTCTTTGCGAAGCGCATGAAGAAGTGGCTGACGCAGTTCAAGATTGTCGGCGACGTGCGCGTGAAGGGCTGCCTGATGGGTGTGGAACTGGTGAAAGACAAGAAGGCGAAGACGCCGTTTGATGAGGCCGGCAAGATGGTATACCAGAGCGCATTCCGCAAGGGGCTGGCCTGGATACCCGCAGGCCATATCCTGCGCATGAGCCCGCCAATTGTCATGGACAACGATACGGCGGACAAGTGCATGGACATCATCGAGGAAGCAATCGGCGAGACGGAGAAGACATTGCTCAAAGGGTAGGCGCAGAGCGCCGGAAGCCGGATTGTTCTCTGGAGAGAGGTCGAGGCAGCCCATGCTTCGTCCCGTGCAGGCACGGGACTTCGCAGGGTAAACGCCTCGACCCTACCATCCGGAGGATGACACAGGAACAGGTCCGAAGGGCAGGTAGGGACGACGCGCCGCGTCGTCCTTTCTTGGCAACTGAGTAACTGGAGGAACAACATGGCAACGCAACGCAAACAGATACGGTTCGGGATAATCGGGCTGGGCCTGATGGGGCGTGAGTTCGGCAGCGCAGTGGCGCGCTGGTGCCACCTGCTGGACGATGGGCCCGTGCCGGTTCTTACAGCAGTGTGCGACACGAACAAGACACTCTGGAACTGGTTCACGGACAACATCGGGACCACAAAGCTGGCAACTGACGACTACCACAAGATGCTGGCTTCCAAGGAAGTGGATGCCGTCTACTGTGCAGTTCCGCACAACCTGCACGAGAAATTCTACACGGATATCCTGAATGCCGGCAAACACATGCTCGGCGAAAAACCGTTCGGGATCGATAAGAAGGCCAACGACGCGATCATGAAGGTCGTGAAGGCACACCCCGAACTGGTGGTCAGGTGCAGTTCGGAACTGCCTTACTACCCCGGCGCACAGCGCCTGATACAGTGGGCGAAGGAGAAGAAGTACGGCCGCCTGATTGAAGTGCGCGCCGGATTCCATCACTCCAGCGACATGGACCTCTCGAAGCCCATAAACTGGAAACGCCTGGTGGAGGTTAACGGGGAATACGGTTGCATGGGCGACCTGGGCATGCACACACAGCATGTTCCATTCCGGTTGGGCTGGATTCCGAAAACGGTCTATGCGGATCTCCTCAAGATTGCAGAGACGCGCCCTGACGGAAAAGGCAACACGGTCCCGTGCAAAACGTGGGATAACGCCACGTTGATGTGCAAGGCGATTGACCCCGACAGCGGCAAGGAGTTCCTGCTTCAGCTTGAGACAAAGCGCATGGCGCCCGGCGCAACGAACACGTGGTTCATTGAGGTGTACGGGACAACCGGGTCGGCGATGTTCTCAACGCATGATCCGAGGTCGTTCTACCTGTTGGAGACAAAGGGTAAGGAACAGGGCTGGACCAGGACCGATATCGGGTCCCAGTCTGCCATCCCGTCTATCACGGGAGGAATCTTTGAAGTCGGTTTCTCCGATGCGTTCCAGCAGATGATCGGCGCGTTCATGCAGGAGTTCCGTGAGGGCGGGTCAAAACATCCGTTCCCGATGGTAACTCCGGATGAAACGGCACTGAGTCATCGGCTGCTGACGGCTGCACTGGAATCGCATCGTACCGGCCGGCGCATCGAGGTGTAGTTGTCTCAGAACATCCCGAACGGGCCTGGCGTGCAAGAACGGGGACGCAGGGATCGGTGTGGGGCAATCACGGGTTGACGATGATGAAGTCGGTACAATCTCCGTTATCGACGTGGATGAAAGGCATGTCGTTATCCCGCAACTTCACCGGGGAGAGCTTGACGGTCTCCGGAACCGCCTGCAGTGTCTTCAGGTAGTGGAACTTCAGGGTGAGGCCCCCGGGCGATGCGTGTCGCACAACGATCCGGTCGTAGTCTGCCTGCACGTCGCCGGTTCCTTCGTAGCAGAACGACGGCCGGGCATTCATGTAGCGGTAGAAGCGGAATTGCCCGACCTCGAATTCACTGTCCAATACATTACTGAAGTCCTTGAAGGCGCGCTTGGCATGGTCGCTGTGGACCAGCAGGTAACTCACGTTGTACAGGTCGAGGTAACGGCACAAGTCCTTCTCGGAAAGTTCCTTGGTCTTCTGGCCGAACATGCGATCGTCAAAGAACTGGAGTGAGTCGAGCGGCTCGATCGGGTTCCAGTAGGGTCCCCCCAGGATGGCGCGACCGGTGTTGCCGGGCAGATATGCCGGAAAATGGCTCTTGAAGTAGACGTGGCCTTCTGAATCCTGGAGGCAAAGGCGGCTGTTTGCGGGAACGGTATTCCTGATAATTGAGAAGAGGCTGTCGACGGTGCTCTGTGAATCGCCGTACCCTATGCGCAGCCGAAGCGGTCCGGAAAAAGGCAATGTCAGCAGGAAGACTGCCAGTACGACACCCGCCAGAGATCGGCCAGCCAGGTCCTTGTCAAATCGCTCAGCTATCGCGACTACGAGGAATATGCCAAGAGGAGTGACGAAACGTCCGGGCTGGATGTTTCCGATACCCATCTGTGTTCCACGGAACGCGATCAGGAAGAGGGCGGCGAAGGTCAGGACATGCCGGACCACGAGAGCGAACTGGCGGTCGCGAAAGGCCCGTGCCAGGCCATGGACAAAGACCGCCGTCAGGACAATCAGGGGAAGGTTCTGCGTGTAACTCTGCCTGAGGAAGAACGCAGGAGTCTGGAATGCATCGTCGGATGTCCCGCGCCATTCTGTGAACTGCAGGAACGGAACGATCCAGATCAGGTTTGTCAGCACGCAGACACAACCAGCGCCCGCGAGGAGGCACCAGTCCCTCCGGTTAGTTTGAAACCACCCGGTCAGCAGAACCGGCACGCAAAAGGCGATGCAGATATACACAGCCAGGATGTGAACGAAGAGAGCCAGGCTGGCCAGCAGGCTGAGTAGCAGGTATGCCACGACTGTCTTCGTCCGGAGCGCATGATACAGGGCGCCGGCGCTTGCAGCTGACAGGAATGAGCAATAAGCGAACGAAATGCCGCCGAAAGCAAGAAAATGCACGAGTGGAGTAAATCCGACAAGGAGCAGACAGGTTACAGCGCCCAGGAAGCACAGGTTTCTGAGTCGCAGGGCGAACAGCCGGCCGGCCAGTAACATGACGAGCGGCATCGTCAGGAAAGCCGTGATCAGGGAAAGGTTGAAGGCAAACGCCGGATGGATCCATCCGAAGAGCAACTGGAACAAGAATTGCCAGTGGTTGTCGACGCCCTGGTAGATGCCGGACGGATAACCGGCATTGAACCACACATTATACCCCCAGATTCGATGACTGGTTCTGAAGAAGTGGGCCGCTTCAATGGATTCAACGTAGTGACCCACATAGTCGTCCTGTATCACCGGTTCGGTCAACGCCCGCCAGTCGATTCCGTGCTGCGGAGCTGGCTTCGAGGGGAAGAAAGCGTGGAGAATGTTTGTGAAGTAGAAGATCAGGGCCAGCGCAAGTAGAGTCAGGCAGACGATGCTTGCACGCCTGCTGATCTTCAGAGGCGCAACTGTTGACGCGTTCCCTGGCTCAGCGTTCATATAGTGTACGGCCTTACGGTTACAACTTGACTGCATGGGCGTCTGCGTAGGATTGTAGGCAATGTGCCATGGCGACTGTATGCGTGGGTCTCACAAGGATGAAGACATTGGAGCATTCGGATATTGTATTTCTTACGTTATAAATATAAGATATGGCTGTTATCTACGGGTAAAATATGAATATGTCAACTCCGGTTTCTGCATCGCGAGGAAGACCGCGTAAATTTGCTGAAGCTTCTCGTCCTATCACCTTGACGCTTCCAGAAAGAATCCTTCAGAGACTGACGGCCGTGAGTCATGACCGTGCCAAGGCTATTGCCAAGTGCGTTGAGGCAGTGGTTGGCGGCGGGTCGAAATCCAGGAAGAGCGTTGAGTTGATTGAGGTGTTGCCTGGAAAAGGACTTATTGTAGTCGGTCCGAGTCGTCAGCTGCGCAAGATCTCCTGGCTGCGTCTTGTTGAGATCGCGCCCGCCCGCTATCTTCTCATCTTCCCTTCCGGTACGCCGGTGGAACAATTGGAAGTGGGACTGCATGATCTGCTCGAGAACCTGGCACCGGATGAATCGGATGAAAGGCACCTGCTGGAGGAGTTGCGCAACCTGCTGACATGTCAGCGCAGGGCCAAGTCGGTCACCAAGGCGGAACTTGTCTTCGTCGATCTCTGAAGTGCCCTGCTATTCTGTCTTGCATGGAACACGCGAACTATCAGGGATTGACGATCTCGAAATCGGCGATATTCCCGTGCTCGACCCTGATGAACGGCATGGCATCGCCGCCGATCGCGACCGGGGATAGTTGCACGGATTCAGGGATCGCTCTCAGGGTCTTTAGGTAGTGGAACTTCAGGACAAGCGGGCCTGGCCGGGCATTGCGGACCGTGATGCGATCCATGTCCGCCTCTACTTCGGCTTGCCCTTCCTGGCAGAACGACAGGGGCGCAGACAGGTACTTGAAGACGTCGTACTTGCCAACCGAGAAAACGCGGTCAAGACAGTCAAGCTTCTTGAGATTGCGTCTCGCGTAGTCATGATACACGAGTATATGGCTTACGTTGTACAGGCTAAGCTGTTTCGATAACTCCTCCGATGTGAAATCATTCAATTCCCTTCCGAAAACGCGTGTTTCGACAAACTGGCTGTAGTTCAGGTCCTCTATGGGATGCCCGTACGGCCCCGCGAGCAGGGCGCGACCTGTGGCAGACGGGATATATGCGGGGAAGTGGCTGTGGAAATACGGGTGCCCGAACGAATCCTGCACATGCAGCCTGCCAGTTGACGGAACTTCTTCGCGGATCAGGGAGAGAAGTTCCTCGACCTCCGGGTCTTTGAAGCCGATCCGGAACTCCAGCCGTTCTCTGTAGGGGATGGGCACAAGGAGAACCGCCAGCAGCGCGACAGCAAGGGGGCTCCGGAGATGTTCCGGATGGAACTGGTCGGCAATCGCCAGCCCGGAAAATACCATCAAGGGGATGATGAAACGGCCGGGCTGTATATCACCGAGTCCGATCTGAGATCCGAAGAAGGCAACTGCGAACAATGCCGTGAACCCAAGAGTGTGTGAGATGGCAGAGGTCACGCGGCGTTCGCGTAACATCTGTGCGATTGCCAGAATGAACAGCATGGTCATGACCAGCAGGGGTGTGTCGGTTGTAAAACGTTCGCGTATTAACGTCAGGGGGGTCTGGAACATATCGTCTGAGTGGCCCCGCCATTCCTGGAAACGCAGAAACGGAACGATCCAGATGAGGTTGGGCAGGGCGCATATTGTGCCGGCCAATGGAAGCATCACGAGGTCGCGGCGGGTGAGTTGTCGCACGCGCGGGAGCAGTACGGCCAGCCCGGCGCAAATGATGGGGAACGGAGCGAGTATGTGTACGAAGCAGGCAGAAGCCGCCGCAAGTCCGAGCGCAACGTAGGTCCAGGCACTCTTGTTCCGTAACGCGAGGTCCAGGCACCCGGCGGCTAGAAACGACAGGAAGACTGAGAGCACGAATCCGATCCCGCCGAAAAGGATGAAGGCATTGAGCAGTTTGAAGCCGACAACGCCGTAGGTTGAGATGGCCACATAGCATGCGCGATTCCATCCGCGCATGCCGAAAGCTGTTGCGGTGCCGAAGGCCAGCCAGGGCAACATGAGCAGGGCCAGCAGGATCGACACGTTGAAGGCAAAGGCGGGGTTCACCCATCCCAGGCACAGCTGGCATAGGACGACCCACCGGTTGTCGCAGCCCTGGTAGACTCCGCACGGATAGCCGGCGAGGAACCACGGGTTGTATCCCCAGAGGCGCCCTCTTGTCTTGAAGAAATGAGCCGTCTCAATTCCTTCGGTGTAGTGTACGAGGTAGTCGTCCTGCACAACCGGTTCGTGTAAAGCCGACGTGTCAACGAACGGAGGCGCTTTTACCGGCGGGAAGAAGGAGAAGAAACAACATGCGCTGTAAACAGCCACCAGGATGCCGATTACGCCCGCCGGGGTCAGCAGGCGGACGGTCAGTGCACGGATCCTGTCTTGCCCTGTTGGCATGAGGTGGTGTTCCCCTTCTTCTATTTGGTGAAGGGAGTGGTCCTGAAGAGAATTATCTCGCCGCGGGTGATGCGACCTTCGCGGCGCAGACGGTTCAGTTCCCGGTGCAACTTCTTCAGAAGGCGCCGCTCATGAGTATTGCCCTCCGCAAGGTCGGAGAGCATGTCCATGAGAGAGACTTCGAGCAGTTCGACACTGGTTCCTGAGTCCAGCACAAGCAGGTGGCGCAGGGGCGATACCTCTACAAGGTGGAGGCCCGGCATCTTGCGAAGAAGGCATGATGGACCGACAATGAGCACGCCCTTGCCCGATGCGACCTCGACCAGTTCGACCCCCTCGGGATCGGCCTGACGTTCGTCGAGAATCTCCACCAGCTTCACGATTGCCCGTGCCCGGTCCTGGTCCACATGGGCCAGGCGCGTGAGAACACGCTCGGGGAGTGTCAGTGTGACAGGCCGACGCGGTTCCCTGAACTTGGGCGGCCGACCCCCGGCTGTTTTGTTCTTGTGTCCCGTCATTCGAGCGTTATAACCTCAAAACCCAGTTAGTTTCAACGTAGAAACTCAACTTTTGTTCATGAACACTTTTGCCGATAGGTTGGCTTCCGTCAAGCGTCGTCTACTGACGCTTCATCACGGTGCGCACGCGGGCCATGTGGGCAGCACGCTCTCGTGCGTGGACTTGCTTGTCTACGCACGCTTTGCCTGGATGCGGTCGCAGGATGTCCTCGTGTTGTCCAAAGGTCACGCTGCGCTTGCGTTGTACGCCGTGCTTGCTGAAGCAGGCGACCTGCCGAAGGATGTTGAGGCGACGTGCTACAAGGACGGCACCGCCTATCCTGCCCATCCGCACAGCACCGGTGATTTCCGCATTCCGTTCGCCTCGGGGAGCCTCGGGCACGGGCTTTCCCTTGCTGCCGGAATGGCATTCGGATTACAGCTGCAGGGACAGGACAAGCGGGTGTTCTGCCTTACATCGGACGGCGAGCTGGATTCGGGCAGCACATGGGAAGCCGCGATGTTCATAGCCCATCACCGCCTGACAAACGTGATCTGGACCATCGATCGTAACGGCCTGCAGGGCATCGGGAAGACCGAGGATGTGCTTCGCCTCGAGCCGCTAAGGGCGAGGCTTGAGTCGTTTGGATACACAGTGATTGAAACGGATGGCCACGATCCCGCGCAGCTTGATGCGGCCAGGCATCAAGCCGAACAGTGCCTGAAGGCTGCCTCGCGGCCGGTCGCAATCATCGCCCGGACTGTCAAAGGCCATGGTATCGCCTCCATGGAGAACGCTGTTGCCGGCCACTACCTGCCTTTGACCGAAGCAGAATACGCCGCAGCCATGAAGTCGCTGGAAACGGCGCCAAAGGGGTCTCTGTAATGCGGAACGCTTTTGCAGAAAGCCTTCTGCGTCTTCAGGAGGCGGATCGCAGGCAAGTACTCCTGACGGGAGATCTTGGTTTCATGGCATTCGAGACCCTCCAGAAAGCCATGGGTCCACGGTTCATCAATGCGGGCGTTGCCGAACAGAACATGATGGCAGTGGCGGCCGGGCTGGCTCGCACGGGTTTGAGGCCGTGGGTCTACAGTATCGCTCCGTTCGCCGTACTGCGGCCGTACGAACAGATTCGCAACGATGTCTGCCTTCATCGTCTGGCGGTCAAGATCGTTGGCAACGGGGGAGGCTATGGCTATGGCATCATGGGCCCCACACACCACACGCTCGAGGATGTAGCTCTGATGCGGGTTCAGCCCCACATGAGGGTGTTCATGCCCATCACGAAACAGGATGTGATGGAGGCTGTCAGGCAAATGGCGGGAGACGACAACCCGAACTACCTCAGGCTTGGAGCTGCCGTGAAAGCAAGGGAAACATTCCCGAGGTTCGGAGACTGGCGTCAGTTGACCAGCGGCGATGAGGGGGTGGTCATAGGGGCCGGCCCCGTTCTCGGCCCCCTGCTGGACCTGCTGACCGACCCGGCGACGCCCCGGCTTGAGGTATGGGCGGCCGGCATTGTGCCATTCGAAAGCCTGCCGGATGACCTGCTGAAAAGCATACGGCGCACGGGCAAGGTGGCGGTCATCGAGGAACACCATCAGGCCTGCGGAATCAATGAACTGGTTGCGCGGCTCCTTATGGAAAGCGGGGCCGGGAATGCCCGTTTTGTGAGCCTGGCAGCCTCAGCCAGTTCTCCCGGCCGCTTCGGATCCCAGGCGTGGCACTGGGGACAGGATGGCCTGGCTGGTCCCGGTCTGAAGGCGTCAGTGGAGGAATTTGCCCATGCCTGAACTGTCTTCAGCATGTCGTACGCTGGCCGCCGGGCTACCCGGCCCGGTGGTAGTCTTCGGTGCAGGCGGGTTCATCGGGGCCAATCTCGTGCATGCCCTGCGCGCCGTGCGCGATGACGTGTACGCCGTCACGCACCAATCCTACATACCGTGGCGGCTCGCCACTCTTCCGCAGGATCGGGTTGTGCACGGCGACGTGACCATGACGGAGACGCTGGCCCGACTGTTTGAACGATACCGGTTCCAGACGGTGTTCGATTTTGCTGCCTTCGGTGCCTATGCCCGGCAGGAGGACGCGGACCGTATCCTTGCCACAAATGTCCTGGGCCTGAAGAATCTCATCGAGGCCGCCGGCCCCGGTGGATTCGCGGCACTGGTGCATGCCGGGACCAGCTCGGAATACGGGCTCAACTGCAAGGCGCCGCGCGAAGATGCTGAGCTTGTGCCTAACAGCATTTACGCTGCGTCGAAAGCATCGGCGGCACACCTTGTGCGCTACTACGGAGAGGTCAGGAAACTCCCGGTGGTCAACCTGCGTTTCTACTCGGTATACGGCCCATGGGAAGCGTCGGACCGGCTGGTGCCGACTCTCCTTGCGCACACTGCACGCGGAGAGTTTCCCCCTCTGGTTGAGCCCGATATCTCGCGGGACTTCCTTTACGTGGACGATGCGCTTAACGCTGCGATACTGGCTGCCGCGGAAGGGGTTCGTCGTAACCCGGGCCATTCATTCAATATTGCCACCGGCAAGAGAACCACGATACGAGAAATCGCGACTTCTGCCGGCAGGCTTTGCGGCGTCAAGACCGAGCCGGTCTGGGGAAGCATGCCGAACCGCCGGTGGGATCTGCGGGAATGGTACGGCGACCCCTCGCGGGCAAACGCAGAACTCGGATGGAAGGCCGAAACCACGCTGGAGGAAGGCCTTCAAAAGACACTGGACTGGATGAAGTCGCATGCATCCGTTCCCGCGCATGACACGGCGATGCGTGTACATGCACCCACACGCCTGTCCGCGATCGTTGCCTGTTATCGTGACGCCGAGGCCATCCCGGTGATGCACCGGCGGTTGACGGAAGTGTTCCGCGGACTGAACGTGGACTATGAGATTCTCTTTGTCAATGACGCCAGCCCTGACAACAGCCGGGAAGTGCTGGAGGCATTGACGCGCGATGATCCGCATGTGGTTGCCGTGGAGCACTCGCGCAATTTCGGGTCCCAGAGCGCATTTCTCAGCGGCATGGGTCTTGCCACGGGCGATGCCGTGGTTCTTTTCGACGGTGATCTGCAGGATCCACCGGAACTGGTTCCTGCTTTTGTTGAGCAGTGGCGAAAAGGCTACGACGTTGTGTACGGGAAACGAGTCAAGAGGGAAGCGCCATTGTGGCTGAATTCCTGCTACCGGATGTTTTACCGGGTCTTCCGCGGAATATCCTCGGTGCCTATCCCGGTAGATGCCGGCGATTTCTCTCTTCTCGACCGCCGGGTCGTCAACGAACTGCTGACTCTGCCGGAAACCGATCAGTTCCTGCGCGGTCTGCGCGCCTGGGTAGGATTCCGCCAGACAGGGGTTGACTATGTTCGGCCGGAACGGATGTTCGGGCGGTCAACAAATAGCTGGCGTCGTAACATCTGGTGGGCAAAGAAAGGCATCTTCTCTTTCAGTTTCGTCCCTCTGGAGGTTATGAGTTACCTGGGGGTGATACTCACAGGACTGGCCTTCCTCGGGATCATCTTCCAGATAATCATGAAGCTTGTTCAGCCGCATGTTCCGCATGGCATCAGCACGATCATCTGCCTCGTGCTGTTATTCGGCGGACTGAATCTGCTTGGGCTTTCGGTCATCGGTGAATATGTCGCCAAAATCGTGGAAGAAACGAAGCGGCGTCCAAAGTTTATCCGACGATCCGTCAGACAGGGCAATCACACCTACCAGACAGCGGCGGAAATGGAAGCCTTCCGCGCCCGCTGCAAGACATGAACTGACGCCAGTTCTTCCGACCGATCCCATCACCGAAAGCCCGTTCTGGCAGCCGATGCTGGCAGGTTGGCCTGGATTGGGCTTGGATTGAACCGATCTTAGTCCTACTGTGTTTCCGTAACAACCTATGGGAGGGGACATGGCCGGAGAAATCAAGGTTGGCATCGTCGGGGCATGTGCGCGTGGCGGGAGCTTCAAGTTGGCGTGCGATGCCATCGGGGCAATCGAAGTCGTCGCCGTGTGTGATACCAACCGCGAGGCTTTGCCGGCCGCGGCCGAGCGGCTTGGCGCCAGCCAGCAGTATACCGATTACGGCGAGATGCTGGACAGGGCCGGCGTAACCGCGGTGGTAATAGGCACGCCGATGCAGTTCCATGCGCCGCAGGCGATTGCCGCGCTCGAACGGAACGTGCACGTGCTCAGTGAGGTTACGACCGGGGTGTCCATCGAGGAATGCCGAGCGCTGGTGAAAGCCGCAAACCGTTCGAAGGGCATCTACATGATGGCCGAGAACTACACCTATATGCGGCCGAACGTTCTGGTCAGGGAACTTGTCCGTCGCGGGTTGTTCGGCACGCCCTTCTACGGGGAAGGCGAGTACCTGCACGAACTGAAGGGCCTCAACGAGATCACAAAATGGCGCCGCAAGTGGCAGACGGGTGTTGAAGGCATAACGTACGGAACGCACAGCCTCGGTCCGGTCCTCCAGTGGATGCCCGGTGACCGTGTTGTGGCCGTATGCTGCGCCGGGAGCGGGCATCACTACCGCGACCCGCGCGGAGACGCCTATGCGCAGGACACCAGCGTCATGCTCTGCAAGATGCGAAGCGGCGGGCTGGTGAAGATCCGCGTGGACATGTTGTCCGACAGGCCGCACGCGATGACCAATTACCAGCTCCAGGGGTCAGACGGGTGCTACGAGTCCTCGCGCAACGGGCCGGGCGATATCAACAAGCTGTGGCTCCGGTCCTTGAGCGAGGAACACAAGTGGTTCAATGCGGATGATCCCGCGATTGTCGAAAAGTACATGCCGGAGATGTGGCGCAATCCGCCGGAGGAGGCGAAGAAGGCGGGGCACGGCGGCGGGGACTATTTCGAGGTCCGGGACTGGGTTGATGCGATCCGCGGGATCAAGCCGTGTCCGATCGGGATTCACGAGGCCATGGATATGTCGATGCCCGGGCTGGTCAGCCAGCAGTCCGTTCTCGAAGGCGGCGCATGGATGGACGTGCCTGATTCGAGAGAGTGGTAGGATGTGTCGGGGTGGTCGGTGGATGCAGTGTCGGGCATTTCTCGGCAAAACTGGCGGCCGATTTCGAGTCCGTGCCGCGTTGTCGCAGGCGGCGCATACCAGAAGTATGGCGCCGCCTGCTCCGCCTTGCACGGCCTGCGAACTTGCCCACCTGTTTTGCCGGCCTCATCCGCCCGGAGACGGTCGGTATTCGGCCCGAAATGCCCAACACGTTTCACCCACCGCGCCCGGCGGACGCCGGAACGCGGTGACGCATTGTGGGAAGGATGAGTGGCGGAGGTGTGATCACGGGAAAATCAAGAGCTGTTCTGAAGGCAGGTAGGGTCAAGGCGCCGCCTTGACCATCCTGAGCGAGGCAAGGACGAGGCAGGCCTACTCCGCCGAAGCGGCCTCTTCGACTGCGAAGCCAGACGCCCCATCCTTGCCCGATGTTTCTGCACGACAGAAGAGAGTCATGGTGACCACAGGCATCATAGCCGATCCGATATACCGCGAGCATGATCCGGGTCCACGGCACCCGGAGTCGCCGCGCCGGTACGACGCAGCAGTTGCAGGTGTGGAGCGGGTAGAACGGACCGCGTATGCCCCACAGCCTGGAGACGGCCCGACCTCGGGCCGCCGGAGCGCTACCGCCGATTCTGGCGGGGCGAGGTCGCCCCGTCTCCATGTCGAGAGCGGCTTGGATCCGTTGGATGCGTCACGGGGCCGGAAGCGGTTTCTCCGTATCCCCGTCAGGGCGGCAACCGAGGAAGAGATCCTCTACTGCCATACCGACGAATACCTGCATACCGTGCAGAGAGATGTGGCATCCGATGTCATGTGCCTGAGCACGGGGGACACGGATATCTGTCCCCGTACCTATGAGATCGCATTGATGGCGGCGGGCGGTGTGATGGCTGCCGTGGACGCGGTGATCGATAATGAAGTCCGGAATGCTTTTTGCATCGTTCGTCCGCCGGGTCACCACGCTACACCGGACCGTGGAATGGGATTCTGTGTATTCAACAACATTGCGATTGCCGCGCGACACGCGCAGAAGAAGCACGGCATCGGGCGCATTCTCATAGCGGACTGGGACGTGCATCACGGCAATGGCACGCAGGAGATCTTCTACGAGGATCCGTCCGTCTTCTTCTTCAGTACCCACCAGTGGCCGTGCTATCCCGGGACTGGGCGCGCGCTTGAGCAGGGGCTGGGCGCGGGCAAACACGCAACGATCAACTGTCCCTTTTCGCCCGGGTCGGGCGGGCACGAGATCATCGGAGCATTCAGGGAACGGCTGGTCCCGGCGATGCGCCAGTTCAAACCTGAACTCGTCATGGTATCCGCAGGATTCGACGGACGGGAGGGGGACCCCGTAGGCGGTTTCATGTTGACGGACGAAGACTATTCTGAATTGACTGACATTGTTATGGGAATTGCAGATGCCTATGCCGATGGCCGTGTACTTTCTGTTCTTGAGGGTGGGTACGAACTCGATGGACTTGCGTCGGCGGTGGCGGCGCACGTGTCGACTCTGGCCGAAGGCGGGGAGCGCGGTGTTCCAAGGACCGGAAAGACAGCATGAGTGAACAGGCGCAAAGCGCGGCCGGGCAGACGCGGAACGCGCGCGAGTTGTGGGGGTCCATCAAGTCGCGATTGAGAGCATCCGAACGGACACGGACGATAACTCTCACCCTGCTGTGCGCCGCAGCGGCGGCGCTGTCGGCTGTCCTGTTCATGACCGCCATCAACGTCGTGTCGGCAGGCATCTACCTGCGCGCGGCGAATCATGGTGCCCTGGTCTTCGTGCTCGTGAGCCTTGTTGCGATCACCACAGCGTCGCTGGTGACCGGCTGGCTTCTGACAAGGTTCAGTCCGGATGCTGCCGGCAGCGGCATTCCCCAGCTTAAGGTGGCTTTCTGGAAAGAACTCGGGTTCATCCCATGGCGGACGGTCTGGGTGAAATTCATGGCGGGTGTCCTGAGCATCGGCGGGGGGCTCAGTCTCGGGCGGGAAGGCCCCTCGGTGTTTGTCGGTGGTGGAATCGCGTCCTGCCTGGCGGGGGTGCTTGGTGTTCCCAAGCGCGGGCGCAGGCTGGCATCGGTGGTTGGCGCCTCGGCGGGTCTGGCGGCTGCCTTCAATACCCCGATGGGGGCAATCGCGTTCGCGCTGGAAGAGGTTGTCGGGGATTTTACGAGCCGGATGGTCGGGCGAATCATGCTGGCGTGCGTTCTCGGAGCGCTCGTCGTGCATGCACTGGTGGGACCGCAGCCGGCATTCACCCTGCCATCGGTACGTGAACCTCGGTTGACGATCTACGGGGCCGTGCTGCTTGTGGCGGTTTGTGCCACGCTCGCAGCGGGGATCTTTCAGGCGGGTATCCTGCGGGTGCGGCGACGGATGCGGGCGCTGACCGCACTGCCTGCGTGGGTTCATCCGTGTCTCGGGGGGCTGGTGACATGGGGCATCGGGATCGTGGTGTTTCTGTGCATCGGCAAGACAGGCATATTCGGCCTCGGGTATGGCGATCTCTCCGGGGCCCTTGTCGGCGGCTTGCCAGGATCCGCTGCGGTCCTTCTTCTGGCAGGCAAACTTGTTGCCACTGTTGTGTGTTACGGAACGGGCGGTTGTGGCGGCATATTCTCGCCCACGTTGTTCCTGGGCGGAATGACCGGTTTTGCAGTTGCGGGATTGATCGGCACATGGCATCCGTTGGCGCACGATGAGGCAGTTTTGCTGGCCTCTGTGGGAATGTGCGCATGCCTCGGGGCCACTGTGAGAGCTCCATGGAGCGCGCTGCTGATTGTTTTCGAAATGACCCACGAGTTTGCCGTTGTGCCTGCCCTCTTGATAGCCACTCTTGTGAGCCAGACGGTAATCCGTGCCTTCGGGTCGGAGAACTTTTACGATGCGATGCTTCTACAGGACGGACATGTCATACACGCGGTTGCGCCTCCCAGGACCCTTGCCGACTGGGACAGCATGCCCGTGTCCACGATAGCGACCCCGAAGCCTGTTATCCTTCCCGATCTCAATCCGGAGACGCTGGCGAAAACCCTCCGCAGTTCCCCTTACAGGTTGTTTCCTGTCCTTGTGCCTGCCGGAGCGTACGGGGTAGTCGATCGTGCCGACATGGAGCTGGCGTTGAAGGAAGGACGTCAGCCGGTTGTCCACGAGATCATTGTCGTCAGGGGTGACCAGACCGTTCGGGAGGTCTCGCGTATGTTCATCCGGTCGGCCCGCGGAATCATTCTGGTTGCCGGTCCCTCGGATCAGTTGCCTGCGGGACTGGTGACCCTGCACGATCTGCTGCGGGCCCAGACGGCGCTGCAGGAGTAGCTGCAGGCACGGGACCGTATCCGCAGTCCAATGAAACCCGCTCATTCATGTTCCCAGTCCATTGCCGGGAAACGAGAGCTGGACGGTCAATCTGCGCCGCGATAGACTGAAAGAAACAGCCGTGGATCCCATGTGAAAGGAGACACACAATGATGGACATCAATACGGTCAGGACATTTTTTCTCTGGTGCACCATAGTGAACGGGGGATTGTTGATCCTTTCGTCCCTGATGCTGGCGTTTGCCGGGGACTGGGTGTTCCGGGCGCACGGCAAGCTGTTTCCGATGGCGAGGGAAACCTTCAACGGCGTGCTTTACGGCTTTCTTGGTGTCTTCAAGGTCGTGGTGATCGTTTTCAATCTGACGCCGTATATCGCGCTGGTCATCGTGGGATAGCCCGGATATTGCAGGACGTCGTTACGCTCCTGCAATATGCGGGATAGTGCCGGGAATGATATTAGGGCGGGTGTATCCTGTTACTGCTGAAAGATCGCGTAGAAGTCGGTGTCTTGCGCGGCAAGGACAAGGGCGGTAGGCGGGAACCCGTCGGTGTGGGAAAGAAGTTGTCGGTAGTAGAGGCGGTATGCGTCGAGGGTTTCACCGGGCGCAGGCGCCCGCATGCCCATGAACACGAGGGTTGCGTCGCTGGAATGCCTGCGTATGTCGGCGAAAGCGCCCTCGCCTGACCGGACAAGTGCTTCCGACCCGGCATCGATCCTTGTCCTGTTGATGAAACCATCGAGCCTGGTCTTCGATTCGGCCTGCGATGCAGGTTCATCGACAAGAGTCTTCAGCGTTACTGTGCATTCCTGCCATTCCGCGCTGTCCTGCATCAGGTGAACGAGGGCGAGCATGAGTCCCAGGTTCTGTTGCTGGCCGTACCACCAGATGTCGATCTTTGCCGGCCCGGTCCGTTTCAGGGGCCGATCTGCCTCGCGCACGATGACGAGGTTCTGCCGACGCATGGTGGCGGTCACAATGAGTTCGGCGAAAGCCTCATAGTTTTCTGGTTGCTCCGTCTCGCCGAGCAGGAGTGTATTGGGTTCGATGGGCCCGTAGCCGTATGCTTTCAGAAGCATCTGGGCCCCTGACAGGGGCGTTTCAGCCGGCAGGACCTTCACGATCGCTGAGACTTCCCGTTTGTTGAGGTACTCGCTGATGGTCTGGGAGAGGCTGTCGATGCGTTCCGGCAGCGTGTCTTCGGGCACGACGGTGGCCACTGTGATCAACCCGTCGCGCCGTGAGATGGCGTCGGCCAGTGCGATGAGGTACCATCGGGTCGTAGGTGCGCCGCTGAGGACGAGGAGGCTGGGGCGCCATGTCCGTTCGTCCGGTTTCCTCCGCGCAAGAGCGTGGATGGCATGCCGGGCTATCAGCATGGCAATCCCCCTGCGGATGTCTCCCCATTGACTTCTCAGTTTGCGGCGTTTGGTGGCGACGTAGAGGCCGCCGGCGACGATGGCGGCCGCGAAAGTGGTGCCGGGGCTGATCATCAACATGATGGCAACGCATCCCGCCGTGCCCATGAACGACAGCCACCACGGGATGCGGAATCTCGGCCTCCAGGAGGGAGCGCCGGTCACTTCCTCGAGCCACGCCACCATGTTCAGCAGGCCGTACGAAGTAAGAAAGAACATTGTCAGTACAGGGGCAATCAGGTTGATATTGCCCAACGCGATTCCAGTTCCCCCCACGAGGAACGTTACTGCCGTTGCGATCCGCGGATCATTGCCCTTACCGAATCCACGGCCGAGCCAGCGCGGAATGACGCCATCACGCGCCATGGCCTGAAGGGTCCTGGGTGCACCCAGCAGGCATCCCATGGCGCTTGATAGCGCCGCTGCCCAGATGCCCAGTACAATCAAGGATTTCCACCTGGCAACGCGGGCGACGATCATGGGGTCAGCCAGCTGGGCCCGGTCCGGTACTTCAGCCCACAGGAATACCAGCACGGAAGCATAGACCAGGAACCCGGTAACAACCGCGGCTATGGTTCCACGGGGTAGAGACCTTGCCGGATCCTTCAGGTCTCCTGACATTGAGATCCCGGCCTCAAGGCCGGTGACGGCCGGGAAGATCACGGCAAAGACCACCCAGAAATCGGTGCCCCCGATTACCTGAACCGTTGACGGAACGGCAGTCGGGGGCGTGGTTCCGAGAAACAATGAAAACAGCGACAGGGCGATTAGACCCATAACAACAAACTGTGTCTTCAGAGCGATGTCGGCTGAAATGTATGCCACAATGGTCAACACAACCAATGTCGCAATACCCACAAACTGCCGGGCGTATAGTGCAAGGACATGGGCCCATGGCTGTGGTATGTGGAATAACGCTGCCATGTTGGTCACCAGGTTCGGGGCAATGGCGAGCAGAGACTCGGAGAAGCCGGCAATGTAAAAGGCTATTCCTACTGCCTGTGCCAGAAAGAGAGGGATTCCCACGGCTGCCCCTGTTTCGATTCCAAGAGCCCGGGAGATTATGAAATACGAGCCTCCTCCCTCGACCCTTCTGTTCGTCGCAAGCGCCGAGAGAGATAGGCCGGTAAGCAGGGTTATGGCGTTAGCCATAACAAGCATGAGGAGGCAGCTCCAAAAGCCGACGCTGCTCAATGCCCACCCGAAGCGAAGGTACACTATGACGCCGATGATCGTCAGGATGCTGGGCGTGAAAACGCCCTTGAACGTGCCGAACTGGTAGCCCCGGTGCCGGGTCCGGTCGTCGATGTCCTGGTCAGTCTGCATAATGGGGTTACGAACTCAACACCGCACGACCGGCCACGGACTGCAGCGTTGTTCTGTTGAATATCCGTAGAGCACGATGGTCATATGGTCAAGCAATTGTGCCCCGCGGCGATGCCTCCATCCAATGCCGGCGCAGTGCAAGAACACCCTATGGCCGGGCGACCGTTCCGGTCCTGCCGGAGCGTGTGCAGGTCTCAATGATCAGGCTGAACAGGCATATCTGCGTCGGGATGATAACGGCGAACTTGAAACGGCAATTCTCGCCATACTCGAAGAACACTGATGCCAGCACCACCACCGCGATCATTAGCAAAGCTCCGCAGTAGACGGGATTTGTGCGGATGAATTCCAGCCATTTCGATCCGGAAAGACCGGCAGCCCGGAGCCCCTTCCAGCAGAACAGCAGGAGACACAATGGGATAGCAACAACATACAGGCTGCTCGATCTGGCGATCTCCCCGCGGGTGATCATGCGCATCAGGAGAACGCCGTGCAGCCACTCGTTGATCGCCAGGTGGGCCGGAATCATGCGTCCTCGATTTGTCTGCAAGGGCCGCGTTTCGTACGACAACTTGCAGAAGATCAGGTATGCCCTGCGGACATTGTCCAGGTACCGCAGCGGGTCATGGCGAATGAGGCGGACAGCGTTGGATCCGTGCATTCGCGAGATGTCGAGCATGTTGATGTTGTGGTAATCGTCGTTCGACAGCGTCGGGATGCTGCTTTCGCGCGTGAAGCCGAACTTTTCAAACTGTGACGGCGCATCAAACACATCGCGCTTCGCCGCGGCCTCATCAATAACGCCTGCCAAGTGAAGTCCACGGAGTTCCATTTCCGAGTAGGTCGTACTGGCTATCCGCCACAGGTTAGAGCCTGCCCAACTGCTGGCTCCGAAAAAGCCGAAGACAGCGGCATTTTTCGCATACCAGGCGGTCGGGATAAGCGCGATCAACAGTGCAACACGGGCGTACTTCCTCCAGTCACTGGCAGCAAGGAGGCACCCGCCAAGGATCACCGGGATCAGGACAACAAGATGGAACGTGCCACGGGTGAGGACGAGGAGTGCCGCACCGGCTGTTGCGGAATATAGCCATGCCATGTTCCCGTGATCCTGGTAGAGCGCCAGGAACAACATGAACAACATCACCAGGAATGCGGTCAGGAGAGAATACATGGCGAAGGCTTCGAACAGGAACAGGGCCGGGTTTAGCGCGATCAGAAAGGCAACTATGCAGGAAAAGAGAGGCCGGCGTGTGAGGGTGAGCATTACACGGAAAGCCATGCCTGCCATGGCGGCTCCCATGGCGACGTGCAGGGCGTGCAACGCTTTCAGAAACGCGTCGTTGAAAAGCACGTGCAGCAACCAGCCCAGCACGTTGAACAGGGGTGGTTGGGCGTGCAGGTTCCACAGTGACTCAATCGGTCGTTCGCGGAGGAGTGCAATGGGCAGTGTCTGCCAGAACGGATCCCAGCAAAGGGTCCGCCATGATCGAAAGATCAAAGACAGTTATGTAGACAACTGCGACGCAGAGATGGATGAGCCCCATCATGAACGCCCCCGCCCACGGGAAACGCTCAAGAAAGGCCGCTGCCCTGCTTATCCTGCACCGCCATCTCGGGTCCAACATGTGGAAAGTTTAGCGGCGGTCTGCCGGGGCGACAAGCATAGTATTTGCGGCAATGCAGAGAATGGTCCTTTTGCCCTGGACGGGGCAATTCAGTTGAAGAGAAGAGAAACTGCCGATTAACGCAGATGGACGCCGATCGTAGAGCAGAGACATTCTGTCGTTCTCACAATCTGCGTGCCGCTGCGTTCATCTGCGGTTACATTCCCTCCCAGACTCTGGTCCTCCGGCTCGGATGGCCTTTTCCAGTCTATCAGGAGTCCTCCCGGCTCTGCCGGGGAGGCTCGCGGAGTTTGACAGTCACGGGAGTTGTTGGGGTGTTGCATCGTGTACGTGAGGCTGATGCAAATCTGTAGCCGGGGTCGCTGACCCCGGACCGGCCTCGCCGAGGCCGGCTACAGTCAGGTTGCAGGGCGGCTGCCCCGGTATTCCCTGACCAGCTCCGCGAGCACTCGCTTGCCGGGGTTACTTGAAGCGCTGAAGTCGGAAAGCCAGTCGCCATCCAGGATGCGGTCCGGTGCCAGGCCAAGCGCGGGCTCGAAGTAGTGGATGATCCGGATTGGCAGTTCCTCTCCGTGGCCCATGCCGAGTGTGCGCCAGTTCCAGCAGTGAGGCAGAACGCGGTAACGGAGGCCAAGCTTGATTGCCACAACCGCAAGGGCAACCTGGTCGGCATAGCGCTGGCGGAAGAAGGGCCCGATGCACAGCCTGTCGGCCCACGGCGTGCGGTCCCACCTGCTGTTCCAGAATCGCCTGAGCGAATACATGGGATTCGGATGCAACGAACGCATGCGCATGTAGAGCCGTCTGGATGTCTCGATGACGGCGGCGCGGAATTCCTGCAGCTTGCTGCCCCGGATCGCAATGACACCGCCGTTGAAATAGGGATACGTTGTACACGGCCATCGGTTCGTGAACCACTGGTGGCGGTGTGCAGCCAGGCCGGCGGCGGACATGCCGGTTTCCTGCAGCAGGAGTCTCTCGTAGTTGCGGATGGCCTTGTAGTTGCGGGGACGGCCCGCAGGCGGGTTGCGCGGATCGTGGCCTTCCGGCGCAGCGGCAAAATCGACATCCTTCAGCTGGTCGGCCAGCGGCTCAAGGTCCGAAATGAAGGCGACGTCGCAATCCGTCAGGATCACCCATTCTGCCCTGTCCAGGCCCGGCGCCCAGAGGGCGTTGAACTTGTTCACCTCGCGGTGTGACGCGGAGATGCGCGGCTGGATGAACACATCGACAGCGGGCAGCCGTCGAAGCCACGCGGTTGCCGTCTCGTCGGCCTGATCGTTGAACGCGACTGCAAGAGGAGAGCCTGCAAGAGCTCCGGCCCGATTGCGGATGCTCCATGCCCACAATCTGACCATGTTGCAGTATTTCGGCGTGGCCTCGGCCGTACATACAAAATGGAAACTGCTCATGGCACAGTGGTGAAATGCTTCCTGGACAGATCGCATCCGAAAAGGCCTTCAAGCTTCATCATCCACCGGTGTTTCCGTTCGCGCGGTGTGAGTTGATGGTCCGGGTTTGCCCTGAAAAGTCCATCTGCCGGGGGAAGCCATTCACGTATTGCAGACGGATGCGTGCCCGTGAATGACCGGAGTATTGCGGGATCAATGTCATCCATCCTGATCGTGGGTGTCTCGTTTCGCCAGTACTTCACAACCTGGCGGCATTTTTCGTTCATCTGCGCCTCTGACCGGACCCAGCCATAGTGGTATATCGTGCCGCCGCTGTCGGCAGCCCTCGGGTACCGGCCGCGCTTGAGCGTCTGGAGGACCACGAAGAAGAGCCCTTCCGGCGCCCAGGCAGGGATCGTATTGCGAATCACGCGGACTTCCCTGCGATACCAGCCGGGGGAGCAAATCTGTGTGTTGGCATTGCCGTAGAGGTGGACGTACTTGAAGAACAGCGCTTCTACGCGGGGGTTGCCGATGTGACGTTCCATGGCGGAGCGTATTCGCGGGATGTCGTCCTCGTGAATCACTTCGTCGCCTTCGAGGTAGAAGGCCCAGTCGCCCGTGCAGTTGAAAAGCGCGACGCTCTTCTGCTGCGCATAGACAAAGCCCTTCACACTGTAATCGTTCCGGATCCGCTCGTTCCATGTGGTCGCGATGATGCGGATTTTCGGGTCGCCGATGGCGCGCACCATGGCTTCCGTCCCGTCCGCACAGGGTCCGAGTGCCACCACGAATTCATCCACCAGTGGCAGGATGGAGCGGATCGATTGCACGAAGGGGTAACCCAGCATCTGTGCGTTGCGAAGGAATGTGAACCCGCTGATCTTCACAGGCCTAACTTACACCACAGTGGGTCTAACTTGTCAACGGCTCCGGCGTGAATGAGAGCTGGCCCATCGTGGCGTATGCCACAAGGGAGGCAAGGCCGATAACCAGGGCGATACCGAGGATTATGAGGAATGCCTTGATGATATCCGGGGTTTCGGTGAACCGGCATATGTAACCGGTGGGGATCATCCACAGCAGCGGGATCGGGGTGAGCCATAGCCCGTAGTGGAAGAGCCATTGAGTCACGAAGGGAATGCCCGTGGTACGGCCGTGCCACAGCAGGTGGATCATGATGCCTGTCAGGATGATGCCTGCGATGACTATTGTTGCCTGGGCAAGGGCAATTCCGCCGATCGTCTTCGACTGTGTATCGCGGATCATCTGCCTGTAGATTACAGTACTCAGGGTGAAAGAACACGTCATTTCGAGGGGCTTTTTTCGTTGCCCGCGGCTGGCGCAGGGACTAGTGTACAGTCACTTTTCTTGCTGGTTCGGTCAGGACTTAAAGGGAGGGCAGATGAAAGGTCTGATGGGGTTGATTGTGGGTATGGCAGTGATGGCGGCGGGTCCCGTGTATGCGCAGGAGGCGCCGGATGTTGTGTCGGCAATTGCGCCGGTTTGGTGGATTGCGCCAATTGGCTCCATCGTTGCCCTTTTCTTTGCGTGGTTCTTCTACCGGTCCATGATGGCATGTAACCCCGGCACGGCGCGAATGCAGGAGATAGCGGGTTATGTCAAGGAAGGGGCCATGGCGTACCTTTTCCGGCAGTACAAGGTGGTCTCCATCGTATTTGTCGTGCTGGTGGTGATCCTTGCCGCGCTGGCCAAGTTCCATATCCAGAACCCTTTTGTTCCCGTGGCTTTCCTGACGGGCGGATTCTTTTCGGGACTATGCGGCTATCTGGGAATGCGTACGGCCACGAATGCTTCCAACAGAACAGCCCAGGGTGCCAGCGAGAGCCTTAATCGCGGCCTGCAGGCCGCGTTCCGTTCAGGCGCAGTCATGGGGCTGGTTGTGGTGGGGTTTGGTTTGCTTGACATCTGCATCTGGTTCCTCATCCTCGACAAACTCGTATTCACACCGGAAAACATGACAGCCGGCCTCTCTTTCCTGGGCATGGAGCTTGTGCCGGCAGGATGCACTTCATTGCAGAAGCTCTCCGAGATTACGACAACGATGCTTACGTTCGGCATGGGTGCTTCGACGCAGGCACTCTTTGCCCGTGTGGGCGGCGGCATCTACACAAAAGCTGCTGATGTGGGCGCGGACCTCGTAGGAAAGGTTGAAGCCGGCATCCCGGAAGATGATCCCCGCAACCCGGCAACCATCGCGGACAACGTCGGCGACAACGTCGGCGACGTGGCCGGAATGGGCGCCGACCTGTACGAGTCCTATTGCGGTTCGATCCTGGCCACGGCTGCACTGGGTGCCGCCCTGGGTGTCAACGCCATGAAACAGGGAATGGCTGAGGCAGAAGCCGCTGCCAAGGCCATGCAGTATGTCACGGCGCCAATGATCGTGGCCGGGATCGGGACGATTCTTTCGGTGGTCGGAATGTTCATGGTGCGCACGCGGGAGAATGCGGATCAGAAGGGATTGTTGCGGGCCCTGCTTATCGGCACTCTTGGCAGTTCGGTGCTGATCATCGTGGCAATGGCCATACTTGCGGCCTTCGACATGGTAACCTGGGGCGTGTTCGGTGCCGTGGCCGTCGGCCTGGCGGCCGGTGTGCTGATCGGCCAGTCCACTGAGTATTTCACCTCCGATTCCTACAAACCCACGCAGGGCATTGCCGGCCAGGCCAAGATGGGGCCGGCTACGGTGATCATCGACGGGCTTGCGACCGGCATGTTCTCGGCCGGATGGCCCGTGGTGATCATCTCCGTAGGCATCGTGGCAGCGTTCGGTCTTGCCGGAGGCTTCTCAAACTTCAACGAGGGTCTTTACGGCGTGGGATTTGCGGCTGTCGGCATGCTGGCGACACTGGGGATTACCCTTGCCACCGATGCATACGGCCCCATCGCTGACAACGCCGGCGGCAACGCCGAGATGGCGCATCTTCCGGCCGAGGTTCGCGAACGGACCGATGCGCTGGACGCGCTTGGAAACACTACGGCTGCAACCGGCAAGGGATTTGCCATCGGGTCGGCGGCCCTTACGGCCATGGCACTGCTGGCGGCCAACATAGAGGAGGTCAACATCTGGGCGACCCGTTTTGCCACCGCGAGCGTTGACGGGATGGTGACTTTGGCCGGAGCCGTGCGGCTGACCACGCAACAGGCTACCGAGTACGGCATGACGGACTATATCCAGCTGCTGGACATCCAGCTGCTGAATCCCATGGTGCTGTGTGGCCTGTTCCTCGGCGGCATGATGGCCTTCCTTTTCTGTGCCATGAGCATGAAGGCCGTAGGGCGGGCAGCCGGTTCTATGGTGGAAGAGGTGCGTCGCCAGTTCAAGGAAAAGCCCGGGATTATGCAGGGTACGGATAAGCCTGACTATGCCCGGTGCGTAGCTATTTCCACCGCGGGTGCCCAGCGCGAAATGCTGATCCCGTCGCTCATGGCAATCACCGTACCTGTCGCCACCGGCCTCGTCCTGGGTATTGCGGGTGTAATGGGGCTGCTTACTGGCGGACTGGCGACCGGCTTTGTCCTGGCCACCATGCTCAACAACTCGGGCGGTGCATGGGACAATGCCAAGAAGTTCATCGAGAAGGGTAACCTCGGGGGGAAGTACCTCAAGAACAACAAGGGCGAATACGTAGACCCGGCCGGCAACGTGGTGACTGACCGTAGCAAGGCCAAGAACCCGGTGCATGGCGCAGCGGTAATCGGCGACACTGTTGGTGATCCCTGCAAGGACACCAGTGGGCCTTCCTTGAACATTCTGATCAAGCTGATGAGCATGGTCAGCATCGTGTTCACGCCGGTCATCCTGAAGTGGTCGCCTGTTGTTCAGGATTGGCTGCACATCGCCCCGCGATAGGCGGTACACAGCAACACAAACATGAACAGGGCGCCGTGTGGCGCCCTGTTCCTTTTCGAAAACACGTAGTCGACATGATGCCATGAAGATCTTGTTTCTTGGCACAGGGACTTCTGTCGGGATACCCGTGATCGGGTGCGACTGCCCTGTCTGCCGGTCGGATAACCCGAAGAACCGCCGCCTGCGCGCAAGCCTCTATGTCGAGGCTGCCGGTTCCCATATCCTGGTGGATACATCACCCGATTTCCGGCAGCAGGCGCTTCAGTATGGCCTGCGCAGGATAGATGCCGTCCTTTTCACGCATGGGCACGCTGACCATATCTTCGGGTTCGACGACATACGCCGGTTCAACACGATACAGGGAACGGTCATGCCGGTGTACGGCACGCCCGAAACTGTTGCGGACCTGCGTCGGATCTTCGACTACGTGCAGGATGAAAGCGCGCCCAAAGGAACGTATCGACCGAGGGCCGAGTTCCATGAAATCAAAGGGCCGCTCTCCATTGGATCAGTCCGTGTGACGGCGTTGCCGGTTGAGCACGGGCCCAAGAGGACAGTCGGTTACCTCCTTGAAGCAGAGGGGAGACGGATGGGGTACTTCCCGGACTGCCTGGTAATGGATGACGCGGTTGTAAGGCAGCTGAAGGGCGTGGATGTCATGATCCTTGATGCACTTCGCCACCGGCCCCACGCGACCCACCTGACTGTTGAGGACAGCGTGATACTGCTTGAGCGGATCAAGGCAGGCCGTTCATGCCTTGTCCACATGTGCCATGACCTGGACCACGAGCAGCTGCAGAAGATGCTGCCGGCGGGGATGGAAGTGTCGTACGACGGGATGGTGTGTGAGTTGCCACCGGTGGTGTGAAGGGAGCGGCCACGGCTCGACAAGCCTCGCCCTCCATCGGTATGCAGACGATTGCTACGAGAAATGGAGGGCGAGGCTTGCCGAGCCGTTCCGTGACCCGAAACGCCGAAAACGTTTGAGGCGGACGGCCCGGCCGGGTATCCTGATGCCTGTCTTTACGACGTTGAGTGTGTCGGTGAAGAGGGAGTTGTCTTCATGAAACGCTATTCCTGCAATGCATGTGGCTATATCTACGATCCGAAAAAAGGTGATCCCGATCACGGGATAGCGCCGGGGACATCGTTTGAATCGCTTCCGGCCACGTGGGTGTGCCCCGAGTGCGGCGTTGGCAAGGATGAGTTCACGCCGGAGGAATAGGCGGCCCTGCCAATGCGGTTGACACAGCCGTTCCTCGATGGGATCTACCGGCGCTTCAACCGCCGCAGCTTCGTACATCCCGACCCTCTCGAATTCCTCTACTGCTACCGCGACGTGCGCGACAGGGAAGTAGTAGCCCTGATCGCCGCCAGCCTGGCCTTCGGAAGGGTCATGCAGATCCTGAAAAGCGTGGCCCGTGTCCTTGGCAAGATGGGTGAAGGCCCGCGCAGGTTCATTATGTCTTCCTCCGACGCCGATCTCCGTGGGACTTTTGCCGGCTTCAGGCACAGGTTTGTGGGGGAAGTTGAGTTTGTCTCGCTTCTCTCGGGGATGCGGGATGTGATCAGGAGATACGGCTCACTCAACGAATGCTTTCTCAACGGAAAGGGACGGGAAGACGAGACTGTAGTTCCAGCACTGGGCCATTTCAGGCGCGAACTCGGTGTGAAGTCGGCCTTCCTTGTTCCTGATACTGTGAGGGGAAGCGCCGCGAAACGGCTGCAGTTGTTCCTGAGATGGATGGTCCGCAAGGACATGGTGGATCCGGGCGGGTGGACCGGCGTCTCGCCGGCTCAGCTCGTTATCCCGCTGGATACGCACATGGCCAGGATAGGTCGCATGTTCGGGCTTACGAAACGCAAGTCGCCGGGACTGGCCATGGCGCTTGATATCACGGCGGCATTTCGCAGGATGAATCCATCCGACCCGGTGAAGTACGATTTCGCCCTGACGCGCTTCGGGATTCATCCCGGCATGAATGCCTCCCAGCTTCGGACGCTGGTGCGTGAGGGAAAGTGATGCGGTTGCATATCGTACAAGACCAACGTTCACAGGAATGACGGGAAGGTAGGAGCCGCAACACTTTGCGGCGATTGAGTGCGGTAGAGCAGGCGATCGTGCACGAGTGTCGCCGAACGTGGTTCGGCTCCTACAGTTGGTGGAGTGATATATGAATGCGGACATGACTTCGAGGCGCAAGGAACTGTATAGCCTGCTCGGTGATCTGCCGGACCGGAACAGACCGATATCCGCGAAAGTTGTCAGTAGGAAAGAATGCCCGACCTATAGCCTTGAGAAAATAGTATTCGATTTCAACGGCCTCGAACCCGTCCCGGGCTATTTCGTCAAACCCAAGGCCGCCAAAGCCCGTTTGCCTGCCGTCCTCTACAACCATGCGCATGGCGGTGAATATGCAATTGGCAAAGAGGAATTCATCAATGGGCGACCGGGGATAGAATCGCCGCCTTACGCTGAGGTCCTTGCCGGGCTCGGGTTTGCCGGACTGTGCATCGACTCATGGGTTTTCGGTGAACGCAGCGGCCGCACCGAGAGTTCCGTGTTCAAGAAGATGCTGTGGGAGGGACGGGTGCTGTGGGGCATGATGGTCTACGACCACCTGTGCGCTCTCGACTACCTCTGTTCCCGGCGTGATGTCGACGGGGGACGGGTGGGTACCCTGGGACTTTCCATGGGCAGCACGATGGCCTGGTGGCTGGCAGCGCTGGATACGAGGGTCAAAGTCTGCGTGGATATCTGCTGCCTGACAGACTACCAGGCGCTCATCGAAACAAACGGTCTGGACGGACATGGCATCTACTACTACGTACCGTCGCTGCTCAAACATTTCACAGCTGCGCAGATCAATGCTCTTATCGCGCCGCGGCACCACCTCAGCCTGGCGGGCGACGGTGATGCCCTTACGCCTTCGGCCGGCCTGGACAGGATCGATTCTGAACTGAAGAAGGCGTATGCGGAACTTGGGCATCCCGAAGCATGGCGGCTTGTCAGGTATGGCACCGGTCATGGTGAGACTCCCGCCATGCGCAGGGAAGCGACGGAGTACTTGAAGCGCCACCTGTGACGTCGGGCCCGTTGGCCTACTTTGCGGCGGGCTTGCGGGAAGCATCCACACGGTTCTCGAGCGGAGCGTCGAACCACATCGGATCGGGTTCCGGCAGCGCAACCGTTTCAATCCATTTGCGCAGCAGCGCGCGGGAGTCCATGAACCTGAGGTAGCGTTTGACCACGAAGTCGGGATCCCATCCGCGCAAGGCGAGCGCCTGCATCGCGGCAAGGCGTTCTGAACACGACGGGTCCGAACTCCTGTCGTGTTCCTCGCGAGGATCACTGGCGAGATCAAACAGTTCCGGCTGCATGCCGTGGTGATAGATGTACTTCCAGTTGTCCTGCTTCATCATGCGTTCCGGGATAAGACGATCACGGCCGAAATCCGACACCTGTTCGGCATAGACCGTGTTGTCCCATCCTGTGCCGTTGTCGTCCAGCAACGGACGGAAACTGCGGCCCGAAGCCGACGGGATTGTTGGCGCTCCTGCCAGGTCAAGTAGCGTTGGGCCGACATCTGCCAGCGACACGTTGTGCGGGACCACCAGTCCCTTCCTCAGGCGGCCCGGCCATGTCACCAGCATGGGAACACGCATAGCCCCTTCGTAGAAAGTGCTCTTCCACCACCACCCGTGTTCTCCCAGCATCTCGCCGTGGTCCGACGTGTAGACCACCAGTGTGTCCGATGCGAGGCCGCTTTCTTCCAGTGCGGCCAGCACGCGTCCAACCTGCCGATCAAGGAAGCGGCACAGGCCGTAATAGGCCACCCGCGTCCGCCACTGGGCGTCGACGGGGAGTTCGCCCAGGGTAGCCCGCCGGACTTCCACGGCGGGGTGGACCCGTTCTTCACGCGGCGGCAGATCGCGAACGTGTATGCGGGACGCAAAATAGTCGAAATCCTCAGGCGGCGCTACGAACGGGCAATGGGGCGCCGCATAGCCCGCGACCAGGAGAAACGGTTGTTCCTGTGAACGCGCGTTTGCCCGTTGGCGGAGCCAGTTGACCGTGAGATCAGTCACGCGCTCATCATAAGCATGGTACCCGGTACGGCCTGGTCCGCTCTTGAGGATGCCGGCCCGGCCATAGCCGGGCGTGTCCACCAGGTCACCCAGCACCCCTTTCAGTTTCCAGCCTGCGGCAAGGTGCGCGCTTTCGGGAACATCGCCGAGCAGCTTCTGCACGAACCCGTGCCGTTGGTCCGGACCCACGAAGTGCATGCGGCCGGACAGGATCGGGAGGTATCCGCCGGCAAGGAAGGCGTGGGCAAAGGTGGTGATGTCGCTGCTGATCTGGCTCTCGTTGCTCCAGCAGTCGATCTCGTGGGGTTGGCACCCGGTCATGAACGACATGCGGCTCGGTCCGCACAGGGGGTAGGTGCAGTAGGTGTTCGTGAACCGGACGCCGCCAGCGGCAAGCCTGTCCAGGTTCGGCGTGTCGGCCACGGGGTCGCCGGCGCAGCCGAGGACGCCGGCGTGATGCTGGTCGCTCATGATCACGAGCACGTTCGGTTGTGTCGGCTTGCGCGTATCTGGCATGAGATATCCTTCGGTCTGATACGTTATTTCAGCTTTCAGCCGACTGCAACAGAGATGTTGCACTCATGCAGTAAACAGGTTAACCATCTACGCCCAACTGCAGCACATCCGCTCTCAAGGAGAGGAAGACATGTACAAACTCAGGTTCCGCCAGATCCACCTCGATTTCCACACTTCGCCGGACATCGCCGGCATAGGCGAGGACTTCAACAAGAAAGAGTACCAGCAGACCCTGAAAGAGGGACATGTTGATTCCATCACCACATTTTCCAAGTGCCACCATGGGTGGAGCTACCATCCGACCAAGGTCGGGAAAATGCACCCGCACCTCAAATTCAACCTGCTCAGGAAGCAAATAGATGCGTGCAAGGAACTTGATATCAATGTGCCGATCTATGTTTCGGCCGGCGTTGACAACGTCGCGAGCCATGAGCATCCCGAGTGGCGCGAGGTGGGTGCGAACGGTCAGTACAACGGATGGGCGAAGGACATCATCCATCCCGGCTTCCATGCGATGTGCTTCAACAGCCCCTACCTGGACTACCTGTGCCGTCAGATCGAGGAAGCGGCCCGGATGTTCCGGGACGGGGACGGTTTCTTCCTCGATATCATCAGCCAGGGCCAGTGTTGCTGTCGCTGGTGCATGGATGTGATGAAGCGCGAGGGTCTGGATCCTGCGCAGGAGGCGGACCGGTTGCGTTGTGCCCGGCTGGGATTGGCCCGCTACTACCGCATGACGACGGCAGCCTGCCGCGTGGTCAGCGCCCGCACGCCGGTGTTCCACAACTCCGGCCACATCACGCGCGGCCAGCGCGACATTCTCAAGCATTTCTCGCATCTGGAGCTTGAAAGCCTGCCCACTGGTGGGTGGGGGTATGACCATTTCCCCATGTCGGCGAAGTACTGCAAGAAGCTGGACATGGACTTCCTTGGCATGACCGGCAAGTTCCACACCACCTGGGGTGAGTTCGGCGGGTTCAAGCATCCCAACGCGCTCCGTTACGAGTGTGCCGCGATGCTGGCCTATGGCAGCAAGTGCAGCGTTGGCGATCAGCTCCACCCGCGCGGGCGACTGGACAAGAGCACATACCGGCTGATAGGCGCGGCATATTCCGAAGTCGAACAGAAAGAGCCATGGTGCGACGGTGCGGACAACGTGGCGGAGATAGGCCTGTTGTCATCGGCCAGCCGCGCGCCATGGGAGCATTCGCGTGGTGACCACGCTGATACCGGTGCGGGCCGTATACTGCTCGAAGGACAGTTCCTGTTCGACGTGCTTGATTCCGAGATGGATTTCAGCCCCTACCGGCTGCTGATCCTCCCGGACGAGGTCTGTGTTGAGGGGAAGCTAAAGAAGAAGCTGGATGCCTATCTCAAGCGCGGCGGGCGCATGATGCTGACAGGCACTGCCGGGTTTGACGCTGCGGGGAAGCCGGCTTTCGATCTGGGCGCGGATTGCGAGGGGATGAGTCCCTATAGTCCCGACTTCATCCTGCCAGTCCCGGCGTTGCGGGCCCCGGGCATTGACACACCACTGGTCATGTACATCCCGAGCCAGCGTGTGAAGGCAAGGAAAGGCCATTCACTGGGAAAGGTATATGATCCGTACTTTAACAGGGATTTCAGGCATTTCTGCAGTCACCAGCACACGCCAAACAAGCCGGCGGCTTCGGCCTATGACTGTGGGGTAATGAACGGACGTATTCTTTACCTCGCACACCCGGTGTTCTCGATCTATCGCGGGTGGGGGGCCGTGCCGTACCGGCACTACATCACCCGGGCCATCGAACATATTCTCGGCGAACGGACGGTTGTTACGAACTTGCCGTCGACGGCCAGGCTCACGCTGACGTCACAGGAGAAACAGAAGCGCTATGTCCTGCACCTGCTCCATGCCAACACGATAGGTCGCGGCGGGGCGGTGGAAATCAAGGGCGGGCCGCTGAACCTGCAGGGGCGATCGGTCGAGGTGATCGAGGACTTGATTCCCCTGCGCGATGTCGATGCAACGGTTCGGTTACCGGGATCGCCGCGTGTCCGCCAAGTGACTCTTGAACCGCAGGGGAAGGCGATCCCGTTCGAAACGGCAAGAAACGGCATCCGCATCCGGTTGGACTCTTTCACCTGCCACCAGATGGTTGTCCTGCACGTGTGACGGTGGTGGCGCAGGGCGTGTCCTCACGCCAAGGCGCAAAGACGCAAAGTTTGGGACGCAGACCCTCCCCATGGAGGGCGGCAATCCCTCTTGACCCGCCGTACTGCATTGCGCGAAGCACAGGTAGGGGCGAGGCGCCTGCCTCGCCCTTCTTTTGAGCCAAACATCGTCGCCGAACAGTGGCTCGGCTCCTACAGCGGAATGCTCTGGTGGAGTGAAGCTGTGGTCAGGTACAAGACCCTGCAAAGCCTCTCTGCCGTTATCCGGGCCATCCGGCAGGAGATCGGTTTCCGGACGCGCATCACCGCGGCAGCGTACGACGCAGGCACGCAGTAACTGACTGACGCCCGTGTCGGCGACACAACACGCCGAATCCACTCAAACCGACGGACCCGGTTTCAGCAATTGGCGGTATTCCAGGTAGCCCTTCGCGCAGCAAAAGAGCACGTCTACGCAGTCGTGAATCCCAGCCCCGAAACCTTCTTCACCAGGCTGGGTGAGGCACCCGTCAGTTCGACGCGGGTGAAGCGGAATTCACGGCGAACAGGATAGTTGGAACGAAGGAGATCGAACTGGCGGATACGCTTTTCGTCCGGCAGCTTTGCAGTGGCGCGGAACCGCGCGTCATCGCCTTCAATGTCATAGACCCGGTGAACGAGTTCCCACAGGACAGACTCGTCCTTCCTGCCGGTCACATCCAATCTGATCTCGGGTACCACTGGTGGGGGAAGCAGGGGCTCGACGTCCCAGTCGCACTTGATGCCAAGAAAACGACATGCTTCCTCAAACACCATGACCGTGCCCATGACCTTGCCTTCAAAGGAATGTCCTGCGATGTGCGGCGATCCGAGATCCACCCGTGCCAGCAGGTCGGTGCGGTAATCAGGCTCACCCTCCCACGTGTCGATCACACAATGGGGGACTTTCCCCGTGTCCATGGAGCGCAGGAGGGCATCGGTTGCAAGGACAGGTCCGCGAGCAGCATTGAAAAGAATGCAGCTGGGCTTAAGCCGTTCAAGAAACCCGGCGTTTGCCAGGCCAAGTGTCTTGTCAGGGCCTGTCTTTGTCAGCGGGACATGGAAGGTGAGGACATCCGACTCGGCCAGAACCTGTTCAAGTGACACGAAAGTTTCGCCCGGCAGCCTGTCACCGTTCCGTTCCCGCGGCGGGTCGTTGCGGAGCACGCGCATCCCGAGCGCCTCTCCCTTTGCGGCCACACGCTTGCCGACGTTGCCGACACCGACCACGCCCAGCGTCTTGCCCTCGATCGTGAAGCCATGCCGCGAGGCCAGGCAGAGAAGCGCTGTGGTGAAATACTCAGACACACTGTTGGCGTTGCAGCCGGGGGCGAAGCACCAGTGGATACCGTGTTCTTCCATGTACGGGATATCCATATGGTCGGTACCGATCGTGGCCGTTCCCACGAAACGCACCTTGCTGCCTGCAAGCAGGCGCTTGTCCACCTTCGTGGTGGATCGAAGCGCCAGGATCTCCGCGTCCCGCACATGGTCGGGGCCTATGTCGCGGCCCTCGATCACGACGGGATCGCCGAGGTTGCGGAACGCCTCCTCGACAAAGGGCATGTTTGTTGCGCAGACGATTTTCATGCGTTACGCCTTGGTGTTGGGCATGCTCATCAGCGCGATGAGGCTGGAAGGATGCACGTCGCGCGAGGTCCACGGCGGTGCGCCGTCGTTTGCGCGGAATTTTGTAACACGCACGTAGGGCGGCTTGATGTCGGGATAGCGGAATGCGTCCCGGTTGTCCTCCAGCTTCTCGATTGCCTCGCGCGCGCCATGCCGGATCCGCAGACACGCCTCCTGGTGGTGGAGGTGAAGAGCGCTCAGCTTGGCGCCGCGGTATTCCTGGCAGGACAGGTTGTCGTGGCCGTCAGGCAGGATGCCTTCCTTTACCGCCACGGTCACAACACCTGGTGTAAGGGCCTCGGCTTCTGCTGCCAATGCCTTTTCACCGCTGGCGAATATCGTCGGTATCCCGAGTTCCATGGCACACAGGGCCATCTCGCCGTATTCACCCACGGCTATCCCGTTGATGGTCTGTTCCAGGCAGTTGAACCAGCCGGTATGGGTGATGTGCG
>Ga0172371_10001580_pt1 | contig 36295 bp, 30 predicted proteins | sample Lak12m_FD_114543 | JGI IMG/M metagenome (GOLD analysis project Ga0172371, IMG submission 114543) | Freshwater microbial communities from Kabuno Bay, South-Kivu, Congo - kab_022012_12m | ecosystem: Environmental > Aquatic > Freshwater > Lake | place: Democratic Republic of the Congo: South-Kivu... | reverse complement strand
TTAAGACCGACTGCCGGACCGAGAAGGAGCGGATTCGAATTATGGTGATCGACGAGGGGAGCGGGATTACTGACGATGTCCTTCCCCACATATTTGAACCCTTATTCTCCACAAAGGCGAAAAACACGGGATTGGGGTTATCCCTGGTTTACGGCATTGTGGAGCAGCATGCCGGCGTCATTGAGGTGAAATCCAAGGTAAACGAGGGGACCACCTTTACCATTATACTCCCCCGTGTGCCTTTGCAAAAGGAGAGCCAGGACAAACCGATATCATCAAACCTGTTTCGATTAAGCACAAAATGATTGCTCACAATCATCATAAGGAGTGAACCTGTGAACCCGGAAGAGATAGGAATACTGATCGTCGATGATGAAGCCTCAGTGAGGGATTCCCTTTATCAATGGTTCAAGAACGACGGCTATCGGGTCGACACAGCCGCCGATGCTGTCAGCGCATTGAAAAAGCTTCAGGAAAATCCATATGACATCATCCTGCTGGATATCAAGATGCCGGGAATGGATGGAATCGAACTTCAAAATCGCATCAAGCAGATTGATAAGGATATTGTGACCATTATCATTACGGCTTATGCCTCTGTGGATACCGCCATACAGGCACTCAAAGACGGGGCCTTTGACTATGTGACCAAACCGATTGATCCTGATGATTTGGGCAGATTGATTCGGAACGCCATTGAAAAAAGAAGGCTTGTCACGGAAAACATTCAACTGCGTCAGCAGATTGAAGAGCTACTACTTCCCGATGAAGTGGTCGGAGAAAGCCCTCCTATAAAGAAAGTGATGGAGACCGTCAATACCGTCGCCAAAACCGATTCTACCGTGATGATCCTGGGAGAAAGCGGAACCGGGAAAGAGCTCATAGCCCGGGCGATCCACAGCCGGAGCTTGCGCAGATATTTCCCCATTATCACAATTAATTGCGGCGCTTATCCAGAAGGTCTGCTGGAAAGTGAACTTTTCGGTCATGAAAAGGGTGCCTTTACTGGAGCCATGTACCGAAGAAGAGGCAAACTGGAGATGGCCGATAAAGGGACCCTCTTCTTGGATGAGATCGGAAACATCAGTGAAAAAATGCAGATGGATCTTCTTCGCGTTATAGAAACAAAAAGCTTTACCAGACTGGGAGGAGACAAGACCATTGATGTTGATTTTCGAGTCATATCCGCGACCAACAAAGACCTGGAAAAAGCAATAAAGGAAGGGAGCTTCCGGGAAGATCTTTATTATCGCCTCAATGTGTTTTCCATTTTTTTACCTCCCCTTCGGGAAAGGAGATCGGATATATCGCTCCTTGCCAGGTATTTTTTGAAAAAATATGCGCAGTCCATGAATAAAGGTGTGACCGATTTTTCCCCGCAGGCAATGGAAATGTTTACCGCATATGATTGGCCGGGAAATATTCGGGAGGTCAGAAATGTGGTTGAAAGGGCGATGGTCGTAGCAAAAGGCCCCCATATTCAAGTACATGATATCTCTTTTCCCTTTTCACCTCCAGCAGTGACGCCTTCTGTTGGGGAATCACTGGAACAAGTGGAAAAGGATCAAATTATGAAAATATTGACCCACACGAAAGGGAATATCGCGCAGGCCGCTGAGATCCTCAAGATCAGCCGGCTTACCCTATACAATAAAATCGAAAAATATCAGCTCAAGCGATGATCTTCAGTGAGACTGTTCTGTAGCGAGGAGCTAAAACTCCGTAGTCAGGATGAAAAAGAAGTGCGCTTCTATTGCGGCTTTCTGATTCTGATCTCTGATAAGTAGTGTGATGTCTTATATTTACATTGTTCCAATTGAACTTGAAGATGATTCATGCCTCGAAAAGCTGGAAGGCTTCCTTTCCGATACTTTCCAACTAAAGACCAAAAGAAAAGAATTGAAAATCAATCTTAAAGATGCTTTTGATTCGAACCGCAATCAATACAACTCTTCCCTTATCCTTCGCCAATTGATCATGAAGCCTCCTCACGATGCGGGAAAAATACTGGCTGTTCTGGATGTGGACCTCTTTATCCCCATCCTTACCTTTCTTTTCGGCGAGGCCCAGCTTAAAGGAATCGGGGCGGTCGTGTCTACCCATCGCCTCCATAATCGCTTCTATGGATTACCTGAAGACGCAGAGCTGACAACAGAACGCCTGATGAAAGAGGCGGTGCATGAACTGGGACACACCTTTGGGCTGATCCACTGCTTGCAACCCAAGTGTGTGATGAACTCGTCTACTTACGTGGAGAACATTGATTTGAAACCGGCTGAATTCTGTCCTTCCTGTCAGAAGAGCATACATATCGATACGCCCCATAACGATAAAAAGGGATTCCGGTTTCTCTGGTGGGGTAAAAACAGCAAGGTTCGTTAGTGAAGAGCAATCCTCAGTCTCTATCAGAGGGTTGAGGGCAAGACCTACCGCACTTCATTGATCCGTTATGCTTATTTATCATGCTTCTTTACCCCCTTGTCGGGGGGGATGGAAGTTTGATAGCAATTTCCTATAATTTTTGGATCGGCTGATAAAGAATTCCAAGATGTCGGTTTTCTGCCGATACGTGACGATACTGAGCACGTCCCGAAGCGAGTCGATCCTCACTCCCCCATCCTGCATTGTGGGACCAACGGCTTCAGGATTATGCTTCAGCATGAAATCGGTCCGGGTGATGATCTCCTTTTCCTCCTTTCGATACCATGAGAGTGCCCTTCGTCCAAAAAGAAGATTTTTAAGATCGCCTTCAAGATTGTTCGGTTTTATCGTTATCAACCAGCCATCACCTCTCGGATCATCGATGACCAGCTCCGGTTCGTTGATAAGGCGGGGATTCAACGTTTGGACTGAACCCGAAAGCGGCGAAATAACGGGCAGGATATAATCCGCCTGAATAATATGGGCATAGTATTCTCCTTCACTGGTAGGGCTCCCTGCTTGAGGCAGGATAATGACCTTCACATTGGTGATGAGCTGGGTTAATAGACCGTCTATTCCAACTCTTACCTTATTGGGATTTTCTACCTTTACCCAACAGTGATCCGGGTGATAAAAAATCGACCCATTGATTCCGATGGAGGAATAACCATTCGGCGATTCCTCCGCCCAATCACCCTCTCCTGCCTGGAAGTCATCTTCCTTGCATTCTTCATTTTTTATTGCCAGATTGAAGGGACAATATTCGCAGTCAAAGTCTCTGTCGCACAATCTGTAGGATATGAGGCCGGTCGTCATCCAGATGCACTTTCGTTCTTCCTGAGGGATTAGGGGGTACCCCTTATTGTTCACGCTCATTGAAGCCATAATGCATGTACCTGACCTTTCATGAAACAAGAAAAAACTCGTTCACTATTTCATCCCATTTTTCTCGATCCAAATTTCTTGCTATCCCATCCACCGGCACACCACCATCCTGGTATACGGCACCCAGGTTGTAATTCGTCCTTGCAAGCAGCTTTTCCCTTACCCCTTCCATCCATCTTCTGGCAAGCTCGCCCGACAATAAATTCTTCAGATTAGACGAAAGCTTTGGTGCCCGAACTTTCATCAGCCAGGATTGCCCGTAAGGATCCTTACTGACAGTTTCCGGTGAATTGAAAAGATGATGATTGATGTCAACGATTTCTCCATCCACGGGGGAGAGCATGTCAATCGACTTTGAGCCCACGGTCAGGGCCCAAGCCTTTTCTCCCTGTGTGACCTGGGATCCGACTTTTGGAAATTGTATCGAATCTATTTTCCCCAATAGCTTTTGTGCGAAATCATCCATTCCAACCCTTACGATCTCTCCGCCCTCCGGTCTGGCCCAGCTATGCCCCTGGTGAAAATATACCCCTTCTGCAGGGAGATGAAACCAATCGCTGATGGTTGAAACAAGATTTCCAGCTTCCTGGTAAACCGCCACCGCAGGTCTGCTCAAAAAACGCCAGAAGAAGGCAAAGAACAAAAGACCGCTGATCACCAGTACATATTCAATGCCTTTGGTTGCGAAGATGTCGACATACGTGAAACCATCCACTGTGAGAACCTCCTTTCTTATAGAGAAATTGTATTGCCTTTGTCGATGGAGTTGCCACCATCGGCCATCGTGAGTCCCAGTTGTGGAGCAAGGGCAGTCACCCGTGCGGGACTCTGCTCTTCCTGTTCTTGCTCGATCGCCCATTGGGGCGGTTTCTTCAGGATGGGAACCCGGTTGACTATCCATCGGAACACCCATACCATCGTGAATACGATAGCCAAGGTGATAACCACCTCCATAATCGTGGGAATATATCTCTCACGCAGCGGTAGATACCATTTATAGGCAATGATAGAATAATCAACCCGGTTGATAATGACACCGATCATGGTCAGTATCGCTGCAATTCGGATAGGCGCAGGATTTCCAGATTTCACTCCCCAACTGAAGAGAAGGCCTGGAAGCAACAGGAGTCCGACCATTTCGGCAAGATACCAGTAGCCCATGCCGGTGTTCAGAAGCGACCAGTGTCTACCATGAACGAAGATCAGGAATTGCAGCAGAAAGTAAACAAACATCGTAATCGCACATGCCTTCCCAAGATCTATCACGATATCATCCCACGCCCTTCTGTATCCCTCGTCAATCCTGTCCTTGTCAAAGCACCGAAAGCTGACTGTTCCGATGAATATCACCACCGAAAGTCCGGCAAAGATGCTGGATACAAAGAAGAGCAGCGGGATGAATTCCGTATACCACAGGGGATGGATTTTCCATTTGGCCATCAGAAATAGCGCCCCGAGACCCGACTGGTGTAATGTGGACAGGGTAATCCCTATGATCACGGCCCCCAAAGTAAGGGACGTGAGGAACTTGCGGGCCTTTTTAAATCCAAGCCATTCCGCAAACGCGGGAGATATCTCGACAAGCTGGGCGATCATGTAAAGCAGAAAATGCCAGGCAACCAGGAACAGCACGGAATTTACCCCGAATCGGTTTCCGATTAGCGGATTAGCGATGTTCCACCACCGACCTAGGTCGAGCAGGATCGCCCCGGCATAAAAAACATAGGCAAGAAAACCATTGAGGACCGCCATTCTCACGATCGAGTGATATTTTTCTCCCCGGAGCACGTAGACGATAAAGGCAGTCACATAGGCTCCCCCTGCAAAAGCAACCCCAACCATCACTATGAATCCGATCCATATCCCCCAGGGATATTCGCTGGAATTATGGACGACCGAACCCAGCCCTGCGAAAAATCGGTATAGAATGAGCGCTGCTCCAACGAGGATGATCGGACCGGAAATCAGGTTGAAGGGGGTCAACATCTTCCCTTTCGGTTTCAATTCACCCCGCATGAATAGAATGAAATCCCTAAGGCTGCTTATTTGCGCTGCTGGAGTTGTCCCGTTCATAATTTACCCCCCTCTTCCCTTCTCACTTTTTCTTTTCGGTTGGTGATCGCGCTTACTCCGCCCAAGAATGCCGGCCAGAGAAGCAGTACAACCGGAACGCTGTAAAGAAATCCTTTTGTGTATTCCGGATAAGCAGTTGTTCCCAAATCATCTCGGAAGCCGATCTGTTCGAATGGAACCGAAGAGAGGTAAAGATATCCTGTACCGCCTGCCTCATGCTCACCGTAAATATGGGGAAAGTAATCTCCCGATTTTTTGTAAATGCGCCCATTTGCCTCTTCTATAAGCGCCCTTCTGGTGCCGAACATCAGAGCCTCCCCGGGGCAGGCCTCCACGCACGCAGGCTTCTCCCCTTTTTGGAACCTCTCCCAGCAGAGATTGCATTTCTGGAGTTTGGGTGCAGCGCTGTGATGCTCGAATTTCGGGATATCGAAAGGGCATGACACCATACAGTATCGGCAACCGATGCAGTTGGTATCCCATGTGACCGGCCCTTCCTTTCTTTTTTCCATTGCCTTCACAGGGCAGGCGGAAACACAGCCCGGCTGATTGCAGTGCATGCATTGTTTCTTCGCAAAAATCTCTCCCTTGCCGGTGTTGAAGCGATTGACGACTGACCTTTTTGTCTCAGATGTCGTCCGAATTTTTTCAAATACAGATGCATCACCGATATCCGGAATCGGCAGGTTGTGTGCCTCAGCGCATGCCAACTCGCAGCTTCGACATCCGACACACCGGGTCGTATCGACAAGGACTCCCATGAATTCCTTATTTGGAGGAGTCTGTCCTGCCTCAAGTCTTCCCGGCAATAAGGAGCTCCCCGGGACTATTCCGGCGATCCCCACTCCCAGGCCCTTTAAAAAAGTTCGTCTATCAATGCCCATAAGTCCTGATCTCCTCCCTTCTCCAAACGAATTGTCTTATCGTCCATCGCATGCATCAGACAGAGACTGACCTAAACCACATCATTTACTGGTACCTCCCCGGCATCCTATTCTCTGGGGAGCCCAGGGACATTGCAGGTGTGCGGACCTCATGAACAGGCGTCTACCCTTTTTCTTTCTTCTCAATGGAATCACCACCATCCGCCATGGTCAGCCCTAATTGAGAATGCATAGGAACCGTTTGCTCCTCACGGGTCTCGCTCTCCCGATTCAGATAGAAATAGATCATGGTGATCAGAGTTCCTACCAACCACATCAGCGGAATCATCAGTCCCAACATCGCGATAACAACCAAAATTGTCGTTTTCATCGCCATTCCCTCCTGTATGGCAACAGATACTGCCGTGCCTACAATCCAAAATAACGGTACCATTAACCCTAATAGCGGTATGACAATCAAAATGGTCTTTTTCATGGTGCCCTCCCCTGGCCAAATCAAGCAAGGCCATGTAACAGGTGATGAAATATTGTTGTTATCCTTGGTTACCGACCTGTCGGTATCCTCCGCTTTACTTTTTCAATAAACCAATAACTATGCCAAAACAGAAAGATCCCGATGAGCTTGCCCTCATACGTAAAATACCAAATAGTAACAATGTATTGGATTACAATACGACGCGATGCGAAAGGATTCTGAGGAGTCAGCCAAAACATCAGAGCGTTAAATATATTTACATCTTTGTGTAAACAAATATTACACATGCATAAATCTTTTAAAAATCAGATAATTAAATTAGAGATAAGTGTTAAAAAAATAAACACTTATTTTTGATGCATATTCTATTTTAATCTTACTGTATGATCCCGAATTGCATCCCGGATCGATCCTGCATTTCTATCTAGGTGTTAAGATACGATGCCATCTCGGATTGTGGTTAGCTGGATGACTTATTTATGAAATCCAAGCCTTGTAAGATCTATGTAATGACTCCGTTTGGCCGTGAAGATGCCTCAGAGAGCACGATTTACAGGTTTTTCGGTCGAAAAAAAGAGGCATGAGCGCCGGCGAGGCAGACCTTTGCGGTCGAAATGAGTCACTGCCAAATCTATTAATAGGTTGACCCAGCACACAAAACCCGCTATAAGAAGAGATATATAAACCGGTATAGACACCCCAGGAATTATGAGTAAATACCAACTCCTTTCTCGTCATGAAGACCTTTTTGGGGAACGCGAAACTTTTATATTCCATCCCCGAAACCGAATCATGGTTAAACAGTCGATCCCCTGTGTACTCCGGGTGCTCCGGCAGAGGAATCCGGTTTGTCTGAAACGGGGTTACCTGAAAGGGCATAAGTCCACTTCCGGCAAACAGATGAGGGGATTTAATTACGGGATTTGCACTCCAGAGGCCAAGGAGGATGTTTCATGAGTCGGATGAAGTGGTTTGTGATCTTATTTGCAGCCCTCCTGCCCACGTTGGCAGAACCGTCACAGGCGATGGCAAATAATTGTCTTGACTGTCACGGCCAGAGGACTATCTTGAACAAGGGGGTTCACCTCTTTATCGATCCGGTAAAATATGGATTAACGACCCATGCCCGCATAGGATGCGTTTCCTGTCATGACAATGTAACAAAGAAACATCCAACCGACGGCGTCCGGCCCTCAAGGGCGAAATGCCAGGATTGTCATGCCGCCGTTTATGCTGAATATGGTAAAACCGAGCATGCAAAGCATGCCGGTTGTACAGACTGCCACAAACCTCACGCCGTGAAACCCTTGCTGGCGACGTCCGGCCGCGACATCAACATCCAATGCGCCAGGTGCCACGAAAACTCCCAAACGGTGAAAAGCCACGCCAAATGGCTTCCTCAGGCTGCGCTCCATATTGACGCCTTGCCGTGTATCACCTGTCATACAGGCTCAGAAAAATATCTCATCACCCTGTATTTGGCAAAAAACATAGCAGACACGCCCTTGAGCAGCATCACTCTGGTCGGTTTTCAAGATTTGCAGCCCTTTCTGTCGGCAGGGAAAAAAGTCGGGGCATTGTTCGACCTAAACGGCGACGGCCTTATTTCGCTCGATGAATTGAAAAAATTCAACAAAAATGACCAATATGGAAAGCTAAGTCTCTTGGGGACCATGATCCCTGAAGCAGTCACGCACAGCTTCCAGATCCTCAATAACCGTTGGGATTGCACCTTCTGCCATGCCTCAGGCCCAAAAGCGCAGCAGACAAGTCACTTGGCTTTTCCTGAACAGGACGGTACCTACAGCCGCATGCCGGTGGAAAAAGGCGCCATACTGGATATCCTTTACGGAACCCCGGATTTCTATGTGACCGGCTTTACAAGGAACAGCACGTTAAGCATCATCGGGGCCTTGATCGCACTGAGCGGCCTTATGGTGCCCATCCTTCACGGGACGCTGCGATTCCTCACCAGAAACAGAAGAAAGGAGCACTGATATGTTGCCGCCAAGCAAGCTCATGGAACAAGTCTATCTTACGCCTACGCCGATAAGAATCTGGCACTGGCTAAATGCCTTGGGCATCGTCACCCTTTGTGTCACGGGTATACAGATCCGGTTTCCTGAATATGCAAATATCTTCGGGACATATAAAGCGGCGATCCGACTCCATGATGTTGCCGGTATCACAGTTTCTATTTCTTTTGTTCTGTGGATATCTTATTATCTATTCGTGGCCAGAAACCTGGTTAAGCTCTATGTCCCCAACTTGGAAGACATCAAACAGGGAATTTTCAGTCAAGCCTTTTTTTATTTTTTCGAATATTTTTTAGGTCGAAAGAATCCCCATACCGTCACCCAGGACAGTAAATTCAATGCCATACAGAAACTGAGCTACCTGTTCATCATGTTTCTTTTTTTACCGCTGGTGATCATCAGCGGTCTTCTTTTGATGAATATTGCACCGCTGCGGGGGTGGATCATGATGATGGGAGGAATCAAATTTCTGGTGGATGCCCATTATCTGCTCGCCTGCTCCTTCTTTGCCTTCCTGTGCGTCCATATCTATATGGCAACTCTGGGGCACACGCCTTTTTCCCATTTCCAGCAGATGTGGACAGGGTGGGAGAAGATGGAAACCCATCCGCAATGAGCTGGGCAGAGGTTATCTGTCTCGGTCAACCAAACAAATCTGGACAATAGGGGTTGACTAATTGTGGGGGTTTTCTTATAGTCGCGCAGTCATTTGGAGTAGCGGAACGTTTTGATACCCGCTGCGATTTTATTGATATCAGTAGCTTTTAGGATAGACAGGACGGTATCGCCCATCTGAGATTCTGTCCTTATTTTATTTTTCGGAGGCCAGTCATGAGGCAGCGGTCCGCTTTTTTTATACTGATCATCACGATCTTCATAGGCTCTTTTGCCTATGCAATCAACATTAAAGACGTTACATTTAAGATAGCCAATTTTGGTAAGGTCGTGTTTGACCACAACCAGCATTTCAAGCAGGAGGGAATAAAAAACAACTGCAAAACCTGTCACAACGCCATTTTCAACCTCAGAAGCAAGACGCGTTACACTATGGCGGATATGGAGAAAGGCAAGTCCTGCGGCGCTTGCCACAACGGCAAGCGGGCTTTCGATCTGAAGGATTGCATCCAATGTCATGCGGTCGGGAATGTGAGCATCAAAGTCAAGGAAACGGGACCCGTCACTTTCAGCCACAAGAAGCACCTCCGCGACGGCAAATGTGATACATGCCACCCCAAGCTCTTTGATCTCGCTGCAAAAAAACCGGTGACCATGGCTATGATGGACAAAGGAAAGTCCTGCGGCGCCTGTCATAACGGAAAAGCCGCTTTCAAGACAGACGAATGTGCGAAATGCCATCCCGTCAAGGAGGTTGACTTCAAACTGAAGGAGGCAGGGGACGTCAAATTCAGCCATGAATTTCACATGGGTTTGTATAAATGCGGAGATTGCCATACCAAGCTTTACCTCCCTTCTGCAAAGAACAAGCGAATGACAATGGCGGAAATGGAGGCGGGCAAATCCTGCGGCGCTTGTCACATAGACAGCAAAGAAGCATTCTCAGTAAAGGAGAATTGCGATCGCTGCCACAAGATGTAAATCCTTCTTTATGAGAACCAGAAAATACTATTTGACAATTGGAATTTTATCGTTAAGTTAAGCAAAATTTTCGCGGACCGAAAAGTCCACACACAAAGGAGAAGGACATGTTTTCCGTATCAGAAAAAGCGAGCGAGATGATTAAGGAATTCCTTAAGAATCGCCCAGAGGCCCCCTCCATCAGGGTTGTGATGCAGGAGGGCGGCTGATCCGGGCCCTCATTGGGCATGGCTCTGGATGAGTCAACAACGGGTGATGAAGTGTTTGAGGATCGAGGGGTAAAATTCCTGATCGAAAAGACCCTTTTTGAAAAGGTCAAACCTATTACAGTGGATTTTATAACGACCCCGCGCGGGGGAGGATTCAAGCTGACTTCCAGCCTGAGTCAAGAAAGCGCCTGCGGCTCCTCATGCAGCTGCTGAGAAAACCCCCCGGAACCGACAATGGTTCCGGGGGATTTTACTTTCAAGAAACCCTTAAATCCTACCCATCTTTTGCAGCGTCTCCTGAAAGACGTGGTAAAAGAGCCTATTGTCCGCCACTCCCCCTCTAATGATCTTCGCGATGTTATCGACATCTTTCGTACTGATGACGACATTTACACTCCGGTTGAAAGCGGCCATTTTGTCCATCGTCTGGAACGTCCCTCCGACGAGGGCTACAAAGAATCGACGCCGCATGGCCATGGGCATGTTTTCAACGTAAGAAAGAACGGCATTTCTCTTCGGATCTTCCGTGTCGAACAGGTCATTGAGTACAACCACATCAAAAAGGTGAAAGCGCATGGAATTGAGAGCGTCTTTGGCCGTCACCGGTGCTGTAACCTGGTATCCCAGTTCGTTCTTGAGACTTGCAGAGAGTTTCTCCCTCACGGCAGGATCGGGCTCACATATCAGTGCCGTTACACCCGCTTCCCCTATGAAATCAATGGGCCTGTCCACGAAGTCGTAATCTACAGAAGTCCTCTCATTCACACCCGTCTTTTGTTCTATCATGTCCGGCTCCCTTTCCCCAAAGTCCTCAGGGCCTTCTCCCCGGTTTTCCGTAGTCCTTGTCGACCTCAAGATTGCCGATGTCGGTTGTCGCCTGTCCCTTGGAACTCTTAACGCTATCAATGCCGCGGCCGATGACACCCTTATTGGAAGCATAAGCCCTTGCCGTCGCCTCGCTGATCAGCCCCTTGCTGAAGAGGTCGGTGATATAGTCGTCAAAGGTGACCATCCCGAAGGCCTTCCCGGCCTCGATAATATCTTGGAAAGTTTTCATCTCCGATTCGCCATGGAGGATCGTATCCTTCACTCGAAGGCTCGTCCCCATGATCTCAAAGGCAGCGACACGGCCGCCACCTTCTTTGGGAAGGAGGCGCTGGCATGCGATCCAGCGGACCGTATCGGCCAGCCGGATACGGACCTGGGTCTCTTCCTCGGTTGTAAACATACCGAGGATGCGGTTGATCGTCTGGCCGGCGTTGACCGTATGGAGGGTGCTCAGGACCAGATGGCCCGTCTCAGCGGCGGAAAGAGCGATCTCCACCGTTTCTCTGTCCCGCATCTCGCCGACAAGAATCACCTTCGGCGCTTGGCGCAGCGCGGCGCGCAGGCCATTCGCGAACGTGTCGAAGTCATTTCCCATCTCCCGCTGGTTGAAAGTCGCCTTTTTGTGCGGATGGGAAAATTCGACCGGATCCTCAAGTGTGATGACGTGGACCGACTTGTGCTCGTTGATCTCGTTCAAGAGCGCGGCAAGCGATGTCGTCTTGCCGGCCCCGGTGGCGCCCGTTACGAGGATGATACCGTTTTTCTCCTCAGCCATCTTGTAAAACACATCGGGGAGGGCCATGTCTTTAAAGGTTGGAATCCGAGACTCCAGCTTTCGAAGAACGATGGAGTAATTGCCCCTCTGGGAGAAGATATTCACCCGGAAGCGGGCCTTTCCCGGCAGTTCATAAGAGGAGTCGCACGATCCTTGGGCCAGGAGGTTTTCTGTCAGCCGTCGGTCTTGATTGATCAGGTTGAGCGCGAAGACCTCCGTCTGAAAAGGGGTCAGCGCGGGGAATGGCGGCTGCAGTTCCACCCCGATCAGCTGTCCTGAAGCCTCCACCTGAAACGATTTTCCCACCGTGATATTCACATCCGATAGATTCTCGTGGGAATCTAGCATGTTACCGAGGATAAAATCGATTTCCTGTTTCCGCATCGTCTTCCTCCTGTCATCCCTTCGCCAAACGGACTTTCACGCCTCAGTAAAGTCCGTCGGCGGATTCTTCAGGAACTGCCGGAACCGCTGCTTGTCGTTGGCCTTCATGTATGCCTCATCCCCGCTGATCCAGCCCTTGTTGAGAAGATCGGCAATCGCATCATCCAGGAGCTGCATCCCGTATTTTTTCCCGGTCTGAATCATGGACGGAAGTTGGAATGTTTTCGATTCTCGGATCAGGTTCCGGACTGCAGGGTTGGCAACCAAGATTTCCAAGGCGACACAGCGCTCCTTTTTGTCGATCCGTTTGAAGAGGACCTGGGAAACGACGGCGCGGATGCTCTCCGCGAGAGTCGAGCGGACCTGCATTTGCTCGTTTGCCGGGAAGACTTCGATGATCCGGTCAACGGTTTTTGCGGCGCTCGTCGTATGCAGGGTGGAAAAAACAAGGTGGCCGGTGGATGCCGCCTCGACGGCAAGCGAAATCGTTTCCAGGTCGCGGAGCTCACCGACGACGATGATGTCCGGATCCTCACGCAGGGCGCCGCGCAGGGCCGCAGAGAACGACATGGTATGCCGCCCCACTTCCCTGTGGTTTACAATGCAGCCTTTGCTCTGATGGACAAATTCTATCGGGTCCTCAATAGTGATGATGTGATCCTTTCGGGTCGTGTTGGCCTCATCGATGATCGATGCAATCGTCGTTGACTTGCCGCTTCCAGTCGGGCCTGTCACAAGGACAAGCCCCCGCGGGAGGGAGGCCAGCTTGGAGATGACGGTAGGCAGGCCCAAATCACGGGCAGAAACGATCTTGTTCGGGATCTCCCGGAACACCGCGGCGCAGCCGAACTGCTGCTGGAAAAAGTTGGCCCGGTAACGGGCGAGTCCCGGGATCTCATAGCCAAAGTCCACATCCCCGGTCTCTTCAAACTGTTTCACTTTATGCTCGGGAGTGATTTCGTAAATCATTGACTTGAGGCTGTCATTGGTAAGGACGTCGAATTTGATCCGTTCCATGTCCCCACGGATGCGGAGGGCCGGTTGTTGGCCGGCTACAAGATGTAGATCCGATGCCCCCTGGTCGTGCATTAACTGAAAAAAGGCGTCAATCTTTGCCACGGATGGCCTCCTGAAAAAGATTCTGAATATCTATCGGGTGTTAAAAGGCACCGGGGTGATTCCGATCCCGGTTTGTCCAGCTGTAAAACCGCGGAACTCCGTAAAGTCCCAAAACGTTGCAGCCTTAACAAAAAAGCGTATAGAAACCGCCCCGCTTTGTCAAGAAAAAGGGGGGCGGGTCGTATCATAGCATCTGCGCCATGTAGATGAAGACCGCAAGGGGAGAGTTTCTTTTGATCTCTCCGAACTCCCTCAAAATCTGTCTTCTCTGCGATGCTCCGATGAGAGGAGACAGGTAGGCCACTCCCTTGTCCCCCACTACGGTCTCTTCCACAAGCATCTCTTGTATGGCATCGACATTCCGGTAAGGGAGATCGCTTCCCAACACAAAATTACAGCTCACGGTAATATTGGACCAACATCGGTTGACTTCCTGCATTTTTCTGAAAGACTCCCTCACCTTGTCCGCCTTTAACGGCTTGCCCAGCCGATCCAGCGTTTCCTGATCGGGTGATTCCAGGCCGATGTTGATAACCGTGCGATAGGGTAACCGGCTCAATCCCTCAAAGAGGGAATGATCCGCCTCAAGAAAGGAATCGACGCTCCCGAAGGTGAAGAGGTTGGGAAGACCTTTATGAAAAGAGGAGGAGAGGTTCAGGAGATCATGGGCCATCGCGGCCGTGCTGATAAGGATGTCGGCTCCCGCTGCCAGGGCGTCGTTTTGCCCCAGAACAAGAGAATTGTAATTGACAAGATCGTCGCCGTACAACTCCCTGAGTGCCTGTATCTGCGCTACAATGTTTTGCCAGCTCCTGACCTGGAAGCCGCCTTCCGTCCTGAACCGGCAAAATCGGCACCTGTACCTGCAGCCTTCGGTGATGATCAAAGGGATGACCTCATAATCGACATCGATGGTGTCGGGCGGCAGAACCGGTAGTTCAGCTCCAATGACGGCGTGAAGTGTCATTGCTTCTTTTGCCAGCGCCTCCCTTCCTGTGTTCGCAATCTTCCGAAGAAACACCCGAGGTCTTTCGCAAGCAGCCGATTCGGCCAGTCTCCCCGCCTTCTCCACCAAAGCATCAAAGGCATCCAGCGCCTGCCTGACATGACGTCCCTCCAGAGGTCTTGCAGGGAATACATCACAATCATACCTGCCGTTGAACGGGACATAATAATTCTTGATCAGATCGTAACTGGATTCGTAACCAAAAGCCCCATAATAAATTAAGTGATTCCCGTCCGTTCTTTTAAGGACATCCTGGGGTTCGGGCCACACTGACGGTCTGCCCGCGATCCTCTTCAGCCCGCCGCGGAGATTGAAATCGTAATGATACCCCCGCCAATGGACTTTGACGGGAATGCCGTACCAGACGGGAAAGCTGAATTTTCCCCAGTCATCTTGACCTGCGGAATCAAAAATGATCTCCAGATCTTCTAATTGATACTTTTCCATAATCAAAACGTGTTCTTCACACGCCGCTATTGCTAACCCTTTCCTGGAAAACTTTCAAGAGATTTCAATCCCCGCCTATGCCTGCCGACTCTCCTCCTTCAAAAAAACAGATACCCCTTCTCCTGCGCAGCGACATCCATGAAAACAGTGATCAGGGCCTCTATGGGCAGGCAACATTCTGAAGAGGATTCCCGCATATCAAGGGATTTCAGGTATCGATGACAGGCTTCACAAACGTAGAGTCGATACCGCCCCTCCTCACCTGGATAAAAGGTCTGGTGATCCCTCTCCAGACAAAACGGGCACCCCATCCTGCGAAAACGCCATTCCGCATGACAGCGTGAGCATAACAGGGTACGGAAGCCGGCTTCCGAATGTACACCTGCAAAGGACGGTGTGCCTCCGCACACAGGACAATATCCGCGATGCCACAGATCCTGAGGAAGACGAGGCATTGTGCGTTCCGCTGCCAATTGCACAAAAGGGGCCAATACAAGACCCGTGGTTGTTCTGATCACATCCGTCGGTTGGCCCGCCCCGACCAGCGGGGCACTGTTATCAAAAATCTCCCGCATACGGGCGAGGATCGCCTCCGGTTGCGGCTCACCCTTATCGGAGGGAGGATATCGCGCCTCCCGAAGCAAAAGCGTCGCAATGTCACTATATAGATCGATAAACGGGACGGTCTTTATCTGGAGGTCATCAAAACTTACCTGGGGAATTCCTGATGCCATCCGGTTAAGATCGATCTCCTTGCCCTCCATATACTCAAGGTGACGATCCTTTCTCAAGTGAGCCTTGAAGGCAAACTGGATCCGTAAAAGTTGTTCATAGAACTGGAACAACGCCTCCAGATCGGGATGCGCAGTCCCGGCCATATACAACTGCTCCATGACATTCTGATCCTGTGGGCTAAATCGCATATCCCCGTTTCCTGTATTAACACATGTTGCCCTGAAGCGAATGATCGGGGAGAATATAGTCCGAACCACTTTTTTTTAAAATAGATATTTTCGTCCTTCACTCATCCTTTGAAGGATTGGCCTGCGTCAGCGGCTTTACAAAAAGGCAGAGGCTCTACTGGAGCAACTGTTTGACATCACATGGTTCTCCTGTTATAAGTAAGCGACTTCCAAATCATGAACCTTGGCAGGGAGCGGGAATATGCGCGTGCTTGTGGTGGATGATGAGCTGGGAATCCGGGAAGGATGCCGACGCGCCCTTACCTCTCCAGGCTGGGAGGTTGAGGTAGCTGAAAACGGGCCTGAGGGTCTGTTCAAGCTTCGCCAGATGCCTTTTGATGTCGTGCTGGTCGATGCCATGATGCCCGGCATGAGCGGTCTGGAGATGATGCAGGAAGCACGAAAAATAGCCCCCGATGTCATCACCATTATTATCACCGGCTATGCGACCATTGAACTGGCCGTTCAGGCGATCCGCGAGGGGGCGCACGATTTCATTGCCAAGCCCTTCACCCATGAATTGCTGCTGCACATCATCCATCGAGAGATCGATCGGCAGAAACTCCGCCACGAGGCCCAAAGGACAAAAGAATTGGAGGAGAAGCTCCTCGGACTTGCGAGAGTCAAGGCCGAGATGGAGAAGATCAGCGCAATGCAAAGCCGTTTCATGATGACCATGGTGCACACCCTTCGGGCGCCGGTGGCAGTTCTCCAAAATACCGTCCAGCTCATCTGCAAAGGATATGTCCCCCCGGCGGAACAGACCACGTGTCTGCAGCAGGTCGATCAGCGGGCAGGGGAGTTGCTGGCCATTCTCGATGACCTGCTCCTGCTGTCGCGCCTTAAAGAAAACGGGGCAAGCGCCAAAACAGAGACCGTCTCCCTGTCGGAAATGCTGGAAGCCGCCCTTGCTGCCTTTAAGAAGGAGATCCAGGAATACAGCCTGACGGTGAATGTGGAGCGGATGGATCATCCTGTTATTTCAGGAACCAAAGAATACCTCCAGGCGCTTTGGACTCATCTGTTGAGCAACGCCATCCATTATACCCGGCCGGGGGGACTGATCACCCTTTCCCTTCAGGAATACCCTCTGGAAAAGAGAATCATCGGGAAGGTGACCGATACGGGCATAGGGATCTCCCCTGAAGCGATTCCTCGGATCTTTGAGGAATTTTATCGGACGCAGGAGGCCAAATCCCTCCAAGAGACCGGGACCGGCCTTGGGTTGTGCATCGTCCAGCAGATTGTCTCTCTCTATGGCGGCACATTGGAAATCGACTCCACTCCAGAAGTGGGCAGCTCGTTTCGTTTCATCCTCCCTCAAACGGCAGAATCGACCGGAGCGATTAGATGAGGCGCTGGATCGGTATCATTCTTGGCGGCCGTCTGCAAAAGGTACTGATCGCCTCCTTCACCCTGGTCGCCGGCCTTACCATCGGTCTGGATACGCTGGTCACATCACGGGTCATCAGTGGATACCTCTCCAAGGCGGAATCGGATCTCGTGGCCCGGGACATCGACCTGGCAAAGGCCTTCTACCAGCTGAAATTGGAGGAAGTGGCGGCAATCAGCCACCGCTTGTCCCTGGATAGATGGATTATCAATGGACTGCCGGACGCAGCCCGGGGAGACTCCAACGCCATGAAGGTCATCGACCAACAGATTACCAATAAGATCTCCGTTCTCGCCCTTGGCGGCACCCATTTCATCGCCGTTCTGGATGCGAAGGGACAAACGGTCGTCGGCCGGGTTCTTACTCAAACAGGGGCATTGCTGGCCCCACTTTCGCGGGGTGAATGGAAGGCAATGCCGATCGTCCAGGAAGTTCTGGAGACAGGCAAACCGCAGACCGCCACGGAAGTCATATCGAAGGAGCTCCTGGCCCAGGTCGGCCTGAATCAGCAGGCAGCGATTCCCCTGATCGAGACGCCTCTGGCCGCCCCGGTGCCTTTTGATCCGCGGGAAGGGACCGCCGGTTTCACCTTGACCGGGGTGTACCCCCTGCGCAATGCCGAACAGCAGATCATCGGGGCCGTCATGTCGGTCTATCTGTTCAATAACGATTTCAATTTGGTGGACCGTATCAAGGAGGTCGCGGGGATCGATACGGTGACCATCTTTTTCGGTGACCTGCGTGTAGCCACCAACGTCATGACCGAACAGGGGAAACGCGCCGTGGGGACCAGGATATCAAAGGCGGTCGGAGATGTCGTCCTATCCGAAGGTCGCATCTATGTGGGTCGCGCCTATGTGGTAAATGAGTGGTTCATCACCTGTTATTACCCCCTCTCGGACAGCCGGGGGCATGTGGTGGGCAGCCTGTACGTGGGCGCCCGGGAATCGTCTTTCTTGACCCTGGTTCATGACTTCAATAACCGGGTCGGTCTGATTGCATTCATCTGCATCCTCTTGGCGGGTCTGATCGCAGTGCCTATTGCTCGACTGTTCATCAAGCCGATCGGCGCCCTGGTGGAGTCCAACCGCCGCCTTTCAGAGGGAGATATGGGCGTTCGGGTGAAGGTGTCCGGGAAAGGGGAACTGGCGGCTCTTGGCCAGTCCTTCAACAGTATGGTGGAAACGCTCGACAGAATCCAGAAGGAACTGGTCTATAAGGAAAAACTGGCATCCATGGGCCAACTGGCCGCCGGGGTCGCCCATGAGATCAACAATCCCCTGGGCACCATCATGCTCTATGCGGAGACCCTCCATAGGGAAGCAGAGGGAGACGTCGCCAAGCAAAGGGATCTTAATATGATCATCGACGCCACCCACAGATGCAAGCGGATCGTCGGCGACCTGTTGAACTTTGCCCGTGAACAGGAGATGCTGACCCAGGAGAGCGACCTGCACAACATCCTAGAGCAGGCAATCCAGAGTGTCAGCTCTCAGACAGGTTTCGAACAAGTACGGATCATTCGGTGTTTTGTTCCGGACCTGCCCCTGATCCAGGCGGATCCTGCCCAGTTGGTGCAGGTCTTTGTCAACCTGCTCAATAACGCGGCAGATGCCATGCCAGAAGGAGGAACGATTACCATCACCACCCGACTCTCCCCAGGCAGAGCAGTCGAGATCGACATAGCCGATACAGGCCGAGGCATCGAGAAGGAAAACTTGGGGAAACTTTTTACCCCCTTCTTTACGACCAAACCCTTTGGAAAAGGGACGGGGCTGGGTCTGTCCATTGTCTACGGCATCATCAAGATGCATCGCGGCCAGATTCAAGTATCCAGCCAAGTAAGCAAAGGAACGACCTTTACCGTCATCCTGCCCATTGTTCTGCCAAAGATAGAATCGTCCCGGGCAGAGGCTAACGCCTTCAATCCACTGATTCAGTAAACGCTCTATGGAAAACAAGGGAACGATACTCGTCATCAGTGAAGATACCGACATTCAAACAGCCTGCCGTCAGGCTCTGGACTCGGAGCGCTTCTTTGTTCAAATGACCCACGTCCTGCCGGAGCGGCCGTGCACCCCCACAGGAAAGGATATCGACGTCATCCTCATGGATGCGGCGATACTTTCTGATCGGCGGCAGGAGACGGACCCTCATGCGGAGTTGACTGTGAACGATCCCGAAAGGCCATGCATCCTGCTCAGCGGGCCTTCGACATGGAATCGGGCGCTACAGATGATGAAGGCTGGCGCTTACGATCTCATTTCCCTGCCGATCATTCCCGAACTCCTTTCGCTGCGCGTCGATCGTGCCATGGAATGGCGCACAAAGGTTTTGGAACTCAGAAGACTTCAGATCTTCGAGCAGGATGTCTCCCGGCTCTGGTCCGTCACGAAAGGAGAGCTGGAGACCTCCGAGCTATTCGACAAGGATTTCCTGGCACCGGCCGCTTTTCGGCTTACCATTGCGCATGAATTTCGCGCCCCGCTCACGGCCCTTCAGAGTTTTCTCCTTATTCTGCTGAAAGGATATGTGCCCCAGGAAAACTGGAAGGAGATGATCCAGCACGCCTTGGACCGTTCCGAGGATCTGCTGAATCTTGTCGATAACCTGATGAACCTGGCCACGGCTCGGCAGGAGATGTCTGTCGAGAATCGGTCCTTGGTACGGCTCGGAGAGGAACTTGAAAAGGTTCTGCCTTCTCTCAAGGTGGAAGCCGAAGGAAGAGGGCTTTCACTGACGCTGATAATCCCTCATGATCCCACGGTGGAGGTCCATCCCAATCATATGAAACATCTGTGGACCAACCTGATCTCAAACGCCATCAAATACACGCCGAGAGGTGGCCGGATACGGATAACGCTCGACCGGAATCAGACGTCCGCTATCGGCAGTGTTGAGGACACGGGAATCGGCATCTCGCCGGAGGATCTGCCGTTGATCTTCAATGAATTTTTTCGGACTGTGGAGGCGAAGAAGATGGAGCGCCGGGGAACGGGCCTGGGGCTGCCTCTTGTCAAACGCATCGTGGAAGGATACGGCGGCAAACTGGAGGTGACCTCCACCCTCGGCCAGGGGAGTCTCTTTCGCTTCACGCTGCCGTTGGCAACCGCTCCCGTGACCAAAGAAACACAGCCTCAGCCAGAGGCATCTTAGGTCAGCACCTCTTTTTGTCTCGGACATCTATCCGAGACATTTCTTCACCTGTTCGAGCAGCTTGTCTGGATCGATAGGCTTGTGGATCCATTCGGATGCAGGCACGTATTCATCGGACGGCAGCTCGCTGCGCACCTTTTCCCCGGTGAGTGAGGTGGCCATGATCACCGGGATATCCTTGAGATCCTTGTCGGCCGCCATCTGGCGGCGGACATCCAGACCGTCAAGGATATAGGACATCATGATATCCAGAATGACCAGATCGGGTTTTTCCTTCCGCATGACCTTGAGACCCTGCTCCCCGTTGGCCGCCGTCAACACCTCGTGATTCTGAAACTTCAAAATCGTCCGGGTAATCTTGATAAAATCGGGATCGTCATCGACGACAAGAATTTTGGCCATGCCCCTTCCTCCTTGAGTTAGCCGCTGTGGGAAGCCCCTCTCTTTTTTGCTTCGTAAAGCTCCATCGCCCGTTTGGGCCCGTAGTACCACTTTGCATGATGTGCCGCCGCATAGCTTGCGGAGGCCACACCAAAGCGCATGCTGACCAGGGCGGCCCACATCAGCGGATGCGCCACAGCCAGATACAGGTGGACGATAAACATGCAGACCGAGACAATCGTGGTCAGGTCATGGAGCACCACCATCCAACGGAACAGATCCGCCGAAACGACTCCCTTGCCGAACCACATGATCAGTCCGCTGGCGACGAACAGGATCCAACCCAGAATCATCATCATCCCATTGATCTTCTCTCCGGTGTTGAACCGGCCCTGCGGCGGCATGGCCTCGTGCCTTCCCCATACATAGTAGCTGAAGGCATTCTTCAACCAGCCCAGGTCATCCCTCTCAAAGCTGAACTCCTTCAAATGCATCCACAACCGCCGTGGTTGCATGATACCATATATTACGGGTTCGGCGATGAAAAGCACCGCCGCCAAACGGTGCATGAGCCGCATCCATTGACCGGCATCCCCCTGCGCCAGAGGTTTCAGGATATCCAGATACAGAACGAGTCCGGTGGCCACCAGGGGGATGAAGCTGGCGGTATGGACCCAGTGCAGGAGGCGCTCGACAAAGGTGTACTTCGGTATCCAGCGGATCTGGAAGACATGTCCTGCTTGTTGTCCTTGGCCGTTCATTCGACTTCCTCCATTTTAATGTTCCTGCGGATAACCAACCAGGCAACCAGGGTCGCCAGCATTGTTCCGCCGATGGCGATCTTACCCAAAGGCTGAACGATGTTCTGCCACATTATGGCAGCGACCGGATAACGGGGATCCGCCGGAAGTCCGTAAGTTTCCGGTTTTTCGATCAGTACATACAGGCGCCCGAGTCCGCCGACGACCTCCTCTCCGTAGAGATTCGCCGCTGTAAATCCGCGGGTTTTGAGGGCTTCCACCCTCTTCTTCCCCACCGCGATCAGTTTGTCGCGGTCTCCCCAGTGGAGGGCCTGGGCGGGACAGGTCTTCACGCAGGAGGGGCCCATGCCGTTGCCCGTCCTATCCTGGCAGAAGGTGCACTTGGAGGCCTTGGCCTTTCCGGTAAACACCCCCTCCACTGCCAGCTTGGGGATCCCGAAAGGACAGAACTGGGAGCAGTAACCGCAACCGTTACACAAATCTGTTTCCACTGTTACCCTTCCATCGACCTGTTTCTTGAGGGCCTTCGTGGGGCAGACGTTCACACAGGCGGGATCGCCGCAGTGCATGCAGCCTTCCTTCAAAAAGAGCCACCGAAATCCCTGGGGGCCGTCGAGTTCGGTAAACTTGATCCGCGTCCACGTCTGCGGAGTGAGCTTCGGTGGATTCTCATAGCCGCCCCCGTTGACGGTCTTCGAATACTCCCATCCCGTCAGTTCATTCCACTGTTTGCAGGCCACCTGGCATCCGCGGCAGGCGGTGCACTTCGATTCGTCTATCAACATCGCGTTGCGCGCCATAAGATCCCCTTTCTAGGCCTTTTTGATATCCACCAGGAATGCCTTGTATTCCGGAATAGTCGTATTGGCATCCCCCACATGGGGCGTCAGGTCGTTGGCCACGTCTCCCGTTGCCAGGCCTCCCCAGCCGAAATGCCAGGGCATCCCCACATGATGGACGGTCTTTCCCTCTATCTTGAACGGTTTGAAGCGGGCCGTGACCACGGCCACCGCCGTGATCTCCCCCCGGGCGGAGCTGATCCTGACGCGATCGCCGTTGCCGATCCCTTTTTCAGCCGCCAGTTCCTTGCTCATCTCAACGAACATCTGGGGCTGGCACTCGGTCAGCCAGTCCAGCCATCGTGACATCCCGCCGGCCTGCCAGTGCTCGACGACCCGGTACGTGGTGGCCACGATCGGAAATCTGTCCGTCTTCCCCCAGTTGTCCCCTATCGACTTGCCCTGATCCGTCTTCCAAACCTGGACGGCCGGATTGTGTAGCCGGGAGGAAATCGGATTTTTCACGAGCGGAGTTTCCAAGGGCTCGTAATGCTCCGGTAGCGGCCCTTCGTTGAGGGGGGCGAAGAGCCCGCCCCGGCCATCCACGCGCATAATGAAAGGATCCTTTCCGCCTGGATCTGAGGGGGCCTTGGTGGGGACAAAATCGGGAATGTCATAGCCGACCCATTTCTTCTGGGCCTCATCCCACCAGATCAACTTCTTGTCCTCGCTCCAAGGCTTTCCGTTGGGGTCCGCGGAAGCGCGGTTATAGATGATCCGCCGGTTCGCCGGCCAAGCAAAACCCCAGAAGGGATACATCCCCAGATTGCCCGGGTCTTTCTGTCCCCGGCGTTTGGCCGCCGGCATCATCCTCCCGGTGCCGTCATCGGCAGGCGCAAAGTACCCGCCATAGATCCAGCAGCCGCATGCCGTTGTGCCATCGGCCTGGAGCAAGGCGAAGGTTTTGAGGAGGTCGCCCTTGTTGGCCAGAACGTTGCCCTGAGGGTCCTTGATCGGGGCAACGGCATATCCGCTGAGTTCCTGGGCCACCTTCTCCACACTGAGCTCCTTGCCGTAATCCCATTTAAGGTAGACAATGGGATCGGCGAAGGGTCCAGGGGATGCGGCATAGAGGGACTTCAGTTTCAAGGCAATCAGATTGAGGATCTGATGATCCGGCAGCGCTATGCCCGGAGGGTCCGCCACCTTGGACCGCCATTGAATCAGGCGGCCGCTGGTGACAATGCTTCCCTCCTTCTCCATAGCATCCCCTGCCGGCAGGATAAAGACTTCGGTCTTGATATCAGCTGGCTTGACGTCCGGGGCGCGCCAGAACGAACAGGTTTCCGTATCGAAGATCTCCTGAACGACCATCCATTTGAGCTTCTTCAGTGCCTCCCGCTCCAGCCGGGCATTCGGCCCGCTGACCGCCGGATTCTGTCCCATGAGCCAGAGGCCCTGGATCTTCCCTGCATACATGTCCTCGAACAGGCTGATCCAGTAATGTTTGGCTGGACTCTCCACCTTAGGGAGGTAATCGTAGGCAAACTGATTTTCGGTGGTCGCATGATCCCCCCACCAAGCCTTCAGGAGGCTGACCATAAATTTGGGTTTATTGGACCAATAACTCGTCTTTGGGGTTTCCTTTTCGTTGTAAGCAGCCAAGGTGGGATGATCGCCCGCTCTTGGGATGCTTATATATCCGGGAACGAGGTGCGCCAAGACGCCCTGGTCCGTCGAACCCTGAACGTTAGACTCGCCGCGCAGGGCGTTCACCCCGCCCCCCGGCATGCCCATGTTGCCCAGGAGCAGCTGGATCATGGCCATACAGCGCACATTTTGGGATCCGACGGTATGCTGGGTCTGCCCCATGGCGTAAAGGATCGTGCCGGACTTGTTCCTAGCCCCGGTAGTGGCATACAGCTTATAGACTGCCTCCAGCATCCCTACAGGGCAGCCGGTGATGTCGGAGACCTTCTTGAGCGTGTACCGTGCGTAGTGTCGCTTCATGACCTGAAAGACGCACATCCGATTTTTCAGCGTCTCGTCCCGAAGGGGATTCCCCTGCGGATCCAGCTGGTACTTCCAGGTGCTCTGATCGTATTTACCGAAGCCGTCGCCGTCATCATCGATGAATCCTGAAAACAGGCCGTCCAGATCCGCCGGGCCTTTGAACCCTGAATCGATCACGTTGGCGGCATTCGTATAATGGAGCACGTATTCCTTGTGGAACAACTGCTGATCGATTAGGTATTTGATCATCCCGCCGAAGAAGGCGATGTCGGTGCCGCTGCGGATGGCGACATAGAGGTCCGCCTGGGAGGCCGTCCTGGTAAAACGGGGATCGACCACGATGAGCTTGGCTCCTCTGTCTTCCTTCGCTTTATTGATCCAAGTCATAGATGCTGGGTGATTCTCGGCGCAATTGGAACCGTCGACCAGGATCACATCGGCGTTTTTCAGATCCACCCAGTGATTGGTCATTGCGCCCCGACCCAAACTGGCGGCCAGACCGGCCACCGTAGCGGAGTGTCAGACCCGGGCCTGGTGTTCGAGATAGACCAGGCCCAAAGCACGGCTCAACTTGGCCGCAAGATAGCATTCCTCGTTGTTGTTAGCGGCGCCGCCCATGAAGGCGATACCCGGAGTGCGATTCACCGTCACGCCTTTATCATTTTTCTTCTGGAAGGTGGCGTCGCGGGTAGTTTTGATCCGCTTGGCCACCTCGGCGATTGTCCAATCCCAATCCTTTTCTTCGAATTTGTCGCTACCCGGCGCCCTGTAGAGCGGCTTCTTGAGTCTTAGAGGACTCTGAGAAAGCTGCCGGACCGCAACGGATTTCGGGTCAAGCGCCCCCCGGTTGACCGGGTTATCGGGATCCCCTTCCGAGTTGATAATGTGCCCGTCGGGTCCTGTAGCTATGAGCAGTCCGCAGCCGCAGGAGCAGTAAGGGCAGATGGTGGCCGCCTCCTTGATCGGTTTATGCAATGGGAAAGTTTTGATTTTTTCCGATGCTGCGGCCATACCTGAAGGCAAAAGAACGGATCCTGCGGTAAGCCCCGAATACTGCAAGAATTTGCGTCGAGTGATCCCCATAGACTTCAACCCCTCCTGACATAAATTTCAGATAATTTATGAAATGATCTGGTGCTGATATTGGAACGGGTCTTTCCCCAGTCTAGAATCTGACGAGCAAAATGCGAATAAGCGTATTGGTTTATCAAAAGCAATAGCAATGCCAATTTCGGTTATTTCCCTCCTCAAACATCTTCCCAAACCATCTTCAGTAAAATAATAACGATATCATAACGTTGAATTATAGAAGTTCACTTGGAGGCCCATCTTTGGCATCTTGAGAGGATTGCCAGAAGATCCTATCAGGGAACGTTAAAGAGCATATGAAGTGCACACATCGCACGACTGAGCATGAATGAAGCAATGAAGATTAAAGAAATCGTGGCAAAGGCAATCTCGTGCAAAAAAAGCACAAGATGTTCATATAAAGCACATAGAGATTTTCGAACCTATTTATTCGATATCATTAATATGTAAATGCCTTAAAATCTCCTTGACAGGGAATCCTTCTTCTTTTATCATTAACTACCAGTAAAATCAGCCTTTTATAAGCCCTACTCGAACCGGACTGACATGATGCCGTCAGTGGCGGGCTGCGGTAACGCTGTTCACTTCTTCAGGTGCAGACAATGGCAGACAAGATCTTGATCATTGATGATGATGACGATCTCGTTATGACAATGCGACTACCGCTGGAAGCGCATGGCTACCAGGTCTTTCGCGCAGCCAACCGCGAGGAAGGCCTGCAAAAAGTCATTGAAGTAAAACCGGATATCATCCTTCTGGATGTCATGATGGACTCGATGACATCCGGTTTTGAAGTGTGCCGGACGATCCGCAACCCTGACCCTGCCTCCGGGTACGCGGCATACAGAAAAATCCCGATCGTGATGATCTCGGCGATTCACGCGACCGCTTCGCTGCGCTTTGCATCGGACAAAGCCCAATTACCCGTGGATGCCTTTGTCGAAAAACCTATCGAACCGGAAGTCCTGCTATCCAAAGTTCGCGAACATATCGGCAAGCATAGACCTTGACTGAGTTGTTTCAATAGTTACCGGTCCAAAAACCGGACCTATGTCTGGCTCAAAGCCTGCGTCCTCATTGTCAAGGGGCGCCCGACAAGAAGAACCTATGGCGCTAGAAACCCCCAACTCCACGGATCTGAGTTCAAGAAGCATCGACCTGGTTGATGAAGAGCTGATCACCAATGAATCCTGGCTGATCAGTCTGCGCTGGTGGGCAGGACTTGGTGTGCTGGCCGCCACTTGGATCGCCACATCGTCCCTTGGTCTTTCGCTCGACACCTTCGCTTTCTACGCTATCGGACTGGCGATGCTGGTCTACAATTTCTTTCTGTTTGCCATCTTGAAGCTGCAAGTTTTTGTTTCACCGCATACAGTCAAACCATTCAAGTCGCTTGCCCTCGCGCAGATCAGCCTCGACTGGTTCGCTATGGTCCTCCTGATCCACTATTCCGGCGGCATTGAAAGTCCTGCAATCCTCTTTTTCTTTTTCCATATCATCATTGCCTCAATCCTGCGCTCTCCCCGCCAAACATACACCTACTCCGCGGTGGCGATATTGCTCCTCGGCGGGATGACGAGCCTGGAATATGCGGGACTCCTGCCGCATCACTCCGTAACGGGTTTTATAAACGCGCCGCTGTATAGGAATAAACTATACATCGCCGGCGTGATGGCATTTTTTATCAGCGGCATCCTCATTGCTGCCTTCATCGCCTCCACCTTGAACAGCCGTTTGCGCCAGCGCCAGAAGGAGATCGTCAATTTGAGCGCTCAACTGCAACGGGCGTACGGCCGCCTGCAGACATTGTATAATGGCGTAAGGGCGCTGAACTCGACCCTGGATCTGCAAGAGGTACTGGATCGCCTTGCCCATGACACGGCAGAAGCCATGGGCGTGCGCGGCTGCTCGATCCGCCTGCTCGATAAAACCGGCAAGCGCCTGATCGTGGCCGCGGTTTACGGCCTGAGCGACAGTTACATTCGAAAAGGCGATTTGATTCTGGAATACAACCCGCTGGCGCGTGAAGTCTTGGCAGGCAATGCCATCACGGTGGGTGACCTGCTTGTCGAGGATCGACTGCAGTACGGGACAAGGGCCCTTGAAGAAGGCATCCGTTCCACCCTTTCAACCCGGTTGCAGGGCAAACGGGAGATCCTCGGCATGATTCGCGCTTACAGTATCGAAAGCCATCACTTCACCGAAGACGATGTCAGTTTCCTCGCAGCGATCGCCAACCAGGGCAGTCTGGCCATCGAGAACGCGATGGCCTTCAAGGCGCTGGGAGAGATGGACGAAATCAAATCGAAGTTCATGCTGACGATCACGCATGAGCTTCGATCACCGATCAGCGTTGTGCGCAGCCTGCTGTGCACGATCACGAGCGGCTACGCCGGTGAGCCGACCGAACAGCAGGCGGACATTATTAAACGGGCATTGCAGCGTGTCGATTTTCTACAGACCTTGATCGACGATCTGCTGGATCTGGCTGCCGGCAAGAGCGAATCCCTGGATACCCGTACATGGGTGAATTTACCGCTGGCAGAGGCTGTCAGTCGGGTCATCACGCGCTTCGAAACGCTCGCCAGGGAAAGGCAGATTGAACTTCAGTGGCAGTGCCGGCCGAGCGATTTGCCGCTCATCGTCTCCGCCCCAAACGAGGACATCGATAGAGTCCTCAACAATCTCCTATCCAATGCGATCAAATACACCCCCTCTTGCGGAAAGGTAACCCTCACGTTGGAATGTATGGCGGGGTGTGCGTATCTCAGGATCACTGACACGGGGATCGGCATTCCCGAGGAATCCCAGGCACGCCTGTTCGAAGAGTTCTACCGCGCGCCCAACGCCAAGGCACAAGCAAAGGAGGGCACGGGACTGGGCCTGGCGATCACCAAAAACCTGGTGACCCGCTTAGGCGGACGCATCAGCGTCAAGAGCAAACTGGGCAAGGGAACAGAGTTTATCGTGATTTTCCCCCTTGTTGCCGGTAAAGATCCTTTGATCCGTTCCGGAGAGTAAAACCTTCAGTGATGCCCTCACGCCTGTTGTCCCCCTTTCGATTCGCTCAGGTAAAAAAATTGATGCCGTTGAAAAATAATGATAAACACTGCTCCTTCCGCGTCCTGCGATTCAAGGATGACAGGATTCGGAATAGATACACGACCCATGGTTCGGAAAAATCCAAGGGAAAGGAGAACCCCAAAGGGTGGAGCAGTCCCATGATGCCGAGATGACCGGGATACATCGTCATAAATGGTGGGCAATGACCGGCGTAGGTCTCGGAGTACTCATGGGGACCTTGGATATCAGCATCGTCAATATCTCTTTACCTACCCTGGAGCGGGAACTGAACACCCACTTCGCTACCATACAGTGGGTAGCTGTCGCCTATATCCTGGTACTGACGTCACTCATGTTGGGGGCTGCGAGGTTAGGGGATATCATCGGCCCCAGAAAGGTCTATCTGACCGGCCTGACCATCTTCACTTTGGGGTCCCTCCTCTGCGGTGTTGCCCCAGGCATCGAATGGCTCATCGGTTTTCGTGCCTTTCAGGGGCTTGGGGCTGCCATGACCCAGGCAGTGGGCGTGGCCATCATTATCGCCGTCTTTCCTCCTCAGGAACGGGGAAGGGCCCTCGGGATCATCGGCGGCATCGTCGCCATCGGCCTGGCCGCCGGCCCGGCCCTTGGTGGGCTGATGATCGGCCTGGCCGGATGGCGCTGGGTGTTCCTGGTCAATGTCCCTGTCGGATTCATTGCGGGCTTCGTTGTCTGGAAACATGTCCCTTCCATTCAGGCCGGGCAGGCAGGGCAGCGTTTCGACACGACCGGTGCGCTTCTGCTCCTTGTCACCTTGGTATGCTATGCCCTGGCGATGACCCTGGGGCAGCATTTGGGTTTTTCATCCCCTGTGATCGTCGGACTGTTTATCGCGGCAGCTTTTTGTCTTCTATTATTTTTCTTTTTGGAAACCTGTATACATCAACCGATGATCGACCTGACGATCTTTCGTGATTCGCTCTTCAGCGTGAATCTGCTTATGTGCTTTTTAGTTTTTATTATGAACGGCGGAGTTTTGATCCTGCCCTTCTTCCTGGAGCGGGTGATGGGTTTCTCTACGGAAAAGGCAGGTTTCTTCATGATGGTAGGGCCGGTCAGTATGGGGCTGGTCTCACCTTGGGCCGGCACTCTTTCGGACAGACACGGTCCCCGTATCATCTCCCTGCTTGGGCTGCTGGTCCTGATCGTCGGATGTCTGGCCGTCGGCTCCTTGGACGCCGACGCTTCCGGACTCGGTTACCTCCTGCGCATCGCCCCTATCGGGATCGGGATGGGTCTCTTTCAAGCCCCCAATAACAGCGCTGTTATGGGACGCGCACCGAGAAACCGCCTCGGGGTGGCTTCGGGTCTGCTCAATCTCTCCCGGACAATGGGCAGCAGCACAGGAATCCCCCTGATGGGAGCCCTGTTCGCTACCCAAGTGTCCTCTTTGAGCGGTCTTCCCGCAGGTACTGAACTGGCCGATCTGCCACGTGAAGCCATTGCCGGGGCTGTCGCCGGTGCATATCGTACTGCCGCACTGCTCGGCCTGATTGTCTTCATTCTTGGTTTGTCCGCTCTGAGGCTCGGCCGTCACAGCGCGAATCCAGACGACCATCGGCATTCCAGCTAACCGACAAAATAAAATTTGAACAGCATCCGCACCTCGTCGCCACTCGGCAACATATCATTACTGCATCCACTTGTCCCGTTTTTACGAATCCCCATGTTCGGATGGTTATCCGTTTGCGGATGACCTCACCCAGGAGACACCACTGGTTGATCTTCATTTTCAGGTTATGAACGCAAAGCGGAATACATCCCAAAAGCAACTATTTCTTGACAGTTTCCGGACGAATCGTATATGCTCGCTCGCGAAATTACCGCAGCTTTTTGATATCCATGGGGATGTAGCTCAACTGGGAGAGCGCCGCGTTCGCAATGCGGAGGCTAGGGGTTCGATCCCCCTCATCTCCACCAAGAAATCCAAGAGTATCGGAAGCAAGAAATCCGCTGGAAACAGCGGATTTCTTATTTGATCGCCCTTTGCCTTCTTCGCCTATTTAGGATCCACGTTTTTCCTCTGGGAGAGACCCGCCCTTTCATCGAGGACATAAATCATCTTGACCATCACGCAGGTTTCAAGATAATCGATATTGATGGGCTTGGTGATGTAGTCAAACGCGCCGAGTTTGACGGCCCTGTTGGCCAGCTCTTCATCGATGACGGCGGTAACCATGATGACGGCGGTACTGGGATCGATCTTCTTGATCTCCTTGAGGGTATCGATACCGCCCATTCCCGGCATGATGATGTCCAGCAGCACGATATCGGGTTTTACCTCATTGACCAATTCCAGGGCTCTTGCACCGTTTAGGGCCGTGTAAACATCGTAACCCTTTGCTGTCAGAAAATCCTTCAAAACCCGCACGACTTCGATCTCATCGTCGACCACCAGAATTTTTCCCATGGATCACCTCCTTTGTTCTGAACGGACCGCATCTTCATCCCCGGTGATCGGGATCTCAAAAAAGAACGAGGCCCCTCCCCATTCGTTGTTTTCAACCCAGATTCTACCGCTGTGATCCTGAACAATACCGAAGGATGCGGAAAGCCCCAGACCGATTCCCTCACCAGGCTCCTTGGTGGTAAAAAAGGGCTCAAAAAGCTTGGTCATATGCTGCTTTTCGATCCCGGTCCCTGTGTCTGCGATCATGACCCTTAAACACTCCTTGCCATTGGAAGCGCTCCTCCTGTCTATCGTGATCCGCAGCACCTTTTCCCCTTCCTCTTTCTCTTCCATGGCGTCGGCGGCATTCTCAACGAGGTTCAGAATCACCTGCTCGATCCTCTCCCTGTCCATGAGTGTCATCGGCAAATCGCCCAGTCGCTGAACGTCTGTCATGATATTTTTTACCTTCAGCTGCGGCCGGCAAAACATCAGGACTTGATCGACAGCGGCGGCGATATCGTTCAGCGAAAACCTGCTTTCCTTCTCCCTGGAAAACCGTCTAAGGCCTTCGGCAATGGCCACGATGCGCTGGATCTGGTCCAAACAGACACCCAGCCTCTGATCCGCCTTCGGCGGCAGCTCGGCTTGTCTCATGAGCATCTGCAATTCCATCGAGATGATGTTCACGGGATTGAGGATTTCATGCATCACCCCGGCTGCCAATCGCCCTATGGCGGTGAGCTTTTCAGACTGGAGCAGATAATCCTTGGCCTTTTGCAGCTCCTCCATGGCCTTGATACGATCGGTGATGTCGATGATGGCTCCTCTGAGCCCTGTGATCCTCTCCCCTTTGATGATCGGGCTGACGGAAATCAATCCGGTGAACGTACTGCCGTCTTTCCGGATGACTTTATACTCGAGGGACGATTTTGACGCCCCGTCCATCACCTCCTGAATATCTTTTGCCAGCCGTTCCCTATCCTCGGGAATGAAAAACTGGCCTCCATCTATGTCTATGATGGGATCCTCCGCAGAATATCGAAATGTCTCCAAGGCGGTGTGATTGAAGGAGGTGATTCTCAAGTTGTTGTCGGTTTCAAAAACCGAGATAGGCAAAAATTCCACCAATTCCCTGTACTTCTCTTCACTTTCCCGCAACGACCTTTCCGTCCTGCTGAGGTTGTCGAACATTTGCGCATTGGCTATTGCCCCGGCAATCTGCATCCCGATCTTTTCGGTCAGTTGGAGATCCTGCTCCGTGTACGCCTTCAATTTCCTTGACCTGAAGGTCAGACACCCGATCACTTCGTCGTTGGAAATCAGGGGAACGCTCATGGTTGAACGCAGCCCTAAGTTAAAGGTTTCATAGATGTTCGGATAAATATGCCTTATCTCTTCCGGATCCTCCGGTTGAACGAGGATGCCGGAACGGGTATTCACGACCACATCGGTCGTCGTCCCTTGACATGGATAGGACCCTCCCAATCGCCGCCCGGGGTTGTCAATCCCGGTTGAATAGGCGACGACAAATTCGTCTTCATCCTCCCTCATCAGATTCACAAGCAGCCTGTCATAGGGAATCAGCTCGCGAACCTCGGTGGCTACCCTTTCGAACACCTTCTCAAAATCGAGGGTCGAACCCACCGCTCTTCCGATATCGGCGAGGATTTCCATCTCTTGCTCCGCCCTTTTATGCTCGGTGATGTCTTCGGCCACGACCATGTTGTGCCCTGGCCGCTCCCCCTGCTTCCAGAGCGGCGACACCGTGATATTTACCCAAACGATCTGCCCATCCTTCCGGAGGTAGCGTTTCTCCAGGCTGTAGTGATCGATCTGTCCAGCCAACAGATTTCGTGTTTTTCCCTCATGCAGATGGAGATCCTTCGGATGCGTGATCGCTTGGAAGGTGGTGGCCAGCAGCTCCTCTTCCGACCTGCCCACTATCTGGCAAAACCGCCGATTCACTGTAATGAACCGGCCGGTTTCCATTTCGATCTCGGCCACCCCCACCGCGGCCTGCTCGAACAGGCCGCGAAATCGACCCTCGCTTTTCCGTAACTCCTCCGTCCTCTGTTCCACCCGCTGCTCAAGCGATTCATGCATCTGCCGGTTCTCGGCGAACTTTACCTTGAGGGACTCTCCCATCTCGCGGAAATGGCGTAACAGACGATCGATATCGAGAATCGCACTCTTCGGCGGCCAGTCAATCTGTGAACCGGATATGAGTTTGGCAGGCAAATCGTGGGTGATGTAGCTGAGTTGTTCAGTCGTTCTTGCGATGCGGCGGCTGACCAATTCGGCCAGAACCAATGATCCGATAAGAATCATGAACAGCATAAAGAATTTGCCTGTGTATTCATCGTAAAGTTGCCTCTGGTATGGCGCCACGGGTTGTTCCAGGATCAGTTTCCATTCCGCCAGATCTCCGACAGTGGATTCCCAGGTGTAGACCGATTTTCCCCAGAGCTCGATCGTAGAGGTATTGGGGGGCAATTCGGGAATCCACTGCCATAGTCCCTTTCCGGAGCCGCTCAGTTTTCCTCTTCCACGGGAAAATGGCGTCATTGTCTTCTGGTCGGTTCGGTTGGTGATGATGACATGGCCATTTTTATCGAGCAGCGAGTAAAGGACCGTTCGCTCGATGGAATTGAGCTCAAGGATGGCATGCAGCCGTTTGAGGTTCAGTATTCCGGAAATATAACCGCGATGGTCCTCGCCGGAAAACACGGGCCCCAATATCATGACGATGGGGTCGGGACGACCGACCCTCGACAGGATCACTTCCGAGAGCATCGGTTTATGATTCTGCTTTTGCACCGGGATGGTGGGCTGATTGACATCGGCGATGCCGGTTCCGATGATTCTTCTCCCCTGTTCATCAACCGGCGGCGAGTAGGCGATGATGTTTCCCTTTTTGTCAATCAGCCCTATCCGCAAGAAATTGGAGTCTGATAAGCGTGCATGGTCGAGGTACCCCTGCACCTGCAACGCCGAGAGTGTCTCAGCCTTCTTCACAAGACTCACGATAGGCTGTTTACGATCCTCTAGCCAATTGACGAGGCTGTCGGTCATCTGTCGGCCATCGTGGAGCAGCCGCGTTCGAATTCGGTGATCGGTGTCGGTGAAATCGGCCCTGCCACCCAAAGTCACCATGATCAACGCAGGGGCCAACACAAAAAATGTCAGCAGGTTTGTCAGAACCTCACGGAAAGATATCGAGGCCGCATTCGAACCAAACAAATATCCTGTGAAGATCAGTCTGGCAACCAGGGCATTGGCGATGCCATTGATCGCCTGCTTGGTCATGATGAACAGGGTGTTGCTTACGGGGAAATCCGATATCACATGGAAGCCCAGATAACCGATGGGAATGCCGATGAATAGCCAGTAAATGGCGTCGGCGATGACCAGATGGATCTTTCTGCGGCTGAAAAGCCAACCGACAACCGCCACTTCGGCGGTCATTGTCATGACGGCGTAAGGGTGGTTCCAGGCAAAATAGGTATAGCTCGATATGATGGCGGCCGCTGCAATCCCTCGGATCAATCCAAAGAATTGCAATACGAGCATGGCAAAGATGCTGCCGAAGATGAAAGCAGCATTCAGTATGGAAAAGGTAAAGTGGTTACCGGCAAGACCGGCAGCGATCAAGACCAAAAACAGGAGGATATTATACCTTACAACGCTTTGGATGGGGGATAAGGCAGCCATGCGGTGCTCCTGTATGCACGGACGTGAAGGGGTGAAGGGTCAGAATCTGAGAGTGACTTTGATCATAAACCTCATCCATGTTTGTCCATCACACCAATTCCAGGACCCGAAACGGCCTATCTTTTGAGAAGCGCAGATGAGGTCTTTTTTTCAGTCCTTGAAGAGCTTGGCAAATCGCCATGGTTTGCGTTTCTTCCAGCTCCTTCTGTGCCAGGCGTAGCTCGCCAGAAGCGGGAGGACCGATGTGGCCTCGGCGTAGACCATCTGCTCGCAGCTGCTGTCTACCTTTCCCCAGGAGTTGGCCTCCTTCAAGGTAGAGCTGGAGCAGGCCCCGTCACGGACATCGGCCACGGTGATCTGGAGGGCGTATTTGTGCATCGGCACTTCTTTTCCCAGGATCTCGGCACAGACCACCGTATCCTGGGCAAAGTTCTTCGGCACACCTCCGCCGATCATCAAAAGGCCTGTCGTCCCCGCATGAATCTTGATTTCCGTCAGTTCCCTGAAGTCCTTTACCGAATCGATGGAGAGATGTGCCTTCGGGTGCTTCACCTGGTGGAGGACAAGGCCGAAACCGGCGCTGCTGTCTGAGAAGGCCGGACAGAAGATCGGGACATCGTGCTCGAAGGCGGCCTGGACCAAGGAATCCTTCTTGACGCTGTTCCGGGTCAGGTAACGCCCCATCTCCCGGATGAATTCCCTTGAGGAATAAGGACGGGGAGGCAGGCTGTCGGCGATCTTCTGGATCGTTTTGTCGCAGGCCTGAAGGTCTTTTTCGTCTATAAAGGTGTCATAGATCCGGTCGATATAGAGTTTCCGCAAGATCTTGTCGTCGACAAACGGCGTCCCCTGATAATGCCTGAACCCAAGGGCCTCGAAAAAATCCATATCCACGATCGTCGCCCCCGTTGCGACGATGGCGTCGACCATGTTGTTCTTCACCATCTCCATGTAGATCTGCATGCAGCCGGCGGCGCTGGTGCTGCCCGCGATGGTCAGGATGATCCCGCACTTCTTGTCGGCCAACATCCGGTCATAGATCTCGGCAGCCGCTGCCAAATCGCGGGCGGTGAAGGACATCCCTTTCATCGCCCGAATGATCGGGGTGGCGTCGAATGAGGTAATATCGATGTGTCGAACCGGTGTTTTTAAGTAGTCTTTCTTTTTCATAAACTCCCCTGATGCTCGGTATTCACTCCTGTCCCTCGGGAAAATCCTTTTCTCCTGAGTGACAGTTCTTCGCTGGTTTGCATTATATGAGGGATAGCGGGTAAATGTCAATCCCGCCCTTGCAACGGTGATGTATCAGATCTTGTGTCAGGTATAGAAGAAGGGGTATCTCCCGGTTAACGAGACCGAAAAAGAAAGGAGATACCCCATGGAACAAGTAGTTTGGAGTTTGCCACAGGCTTATCAGA
>Ga0172371_10001579_pt1 | contig 36299 bp, 30 predicted proteins | sample Lak12m_FD_114543 | JGI IMG/M metagenome (GOLD analysis project Ga0172371, IMG submission 114543) | Freshwater microbial communities from Kabuno Bay, South-Kivu, Congo - kab_022012_12m | ecosystem: Environmental > Aquatic > Freshwater > Lake | place: Democratic Republic of the Congo: South-Kivu... | reverse complement strand
GTCTGCTCACCGGCTTTACCTCCGGCGAGCTAAATATACCAAAAACATCAGGAAAACAAACTGTTAAATGACTCGCGATATCGCGCGCTTAACACAAAAACTAAGTTTTGCAACCGCCTCTAATAAATAATTCATACAAACCCATTGAAATAATTAATAGGACTATAGCAAAAAGGTAATTATCTAGCGCAGGAACAAAGGACAATATCAATTCTTTGTCATCTTCTGGCGTTGGCATCCAGCCCGAAAATTTCGTTGCGAAAGCTATGGTTCCTTGGACTATTTCAACCGAACCCTTAATGAACATCACAACAGCCGCAGTCAAGATGCCTAGGACGGGAATTAGAACCAGGAGACGTGATTGAAATAATATAGTTTCAAAAGGTTCTTCGATCCATTTCCAGTGGTGTCGCTTCTCACTTTTCTCAACTTCCTTAGTTTCCATTCCTCCCCCCTTGCTCCCACCAAACTCGAAAAGGTTTGTTAGCTCTTTGAAGACACGATCAAAACTGTCATTATGATGATGAAAAAACCTGCTTTATCTCGTCGTTGACGATACTCTACAGCAACCTCTAGGTCAAGCTCAACCTGTGAGTTCTGTGTCGAACAATGAATTAGCTGTTGTCATATTTGACAACAGCCTTTGGTGTTGGTATCATCTCCAACATGAGTGCTGAAGTCGTGCTCAAAGAGCGCCACGTCATCTCCGAAGATGCTTTCGTGGAATTGGTGGTGTGGCGACTGCCATTGCCTGTGGCGGGTAGCCGACATGTCTTCAAGTACCGGCTTAGCCTTGTGGTGAACGGTCGCTGTGTGTTGCGCTACGATAACGAGCAAGCGAAAGGTGACCACAAGCACGTCGGCAAGGAAGAAATTCCATACATCTTCACCACGCCCCAAGCCCTGCTCAATGACTTTTGGAACGAAGTAGACAATTGGAGGCTCTAAAATGCGTGTTGTTACCTTAAAAATATCTTCTCGTGAAGAAACTAACCGGCGGTTCCTTAAGGCGTTCGCGGGAGAACCGCAAGGGACCTTCATAAGCTTCGAGTCTCCCGAGCTTCTTTTCAAGATCATCGCAGGCAAGCGCTGGGAGCTGCTCAAGCTCATGACCGGCGCGGGGCCAATGTCTATTCGTGAAGCCGCGCGCAGGCTCGGACGGGACGTAAAGGCGGTTCATGGAGATGTGAAAGCCCTTTTGAACACCGGCATATTGCAAAAGACCGACAACGGCCTGATCGAATTCCCGTTTGACGCGGTGCATGTTGATTTTACACTGAAAGCCGCCTGAGCCGTGCTGCGACTGGGATTTTCAGAAAGTGGACTGCCAGTGAGAAAACTCTTTTGCAAATGGTTTATTGCATGAGCTCAGTTTGTGGAAGGAGAAACGACTTTCGCAAAGAGGACCGCCAGGGAAAAAACCCTTTTGCAAAAGGGTTTTCCCCCTGGACCCCCTTTCCGAAAACTCTCACATGGTTGCGGACCGGCGCAGGGGTGGCGAGAGAATGGTTTGTCCGCACACCAACCCACTGCTTGCGCTCCTTGAAACACGACCCCAAGAAGGGATAGAGAATTGATTGTCTAATATTCGTATGAGATGATGAGGGGTAGGAGAGGTGAAAAATGACCAGGCTACTTGAGAAAGCCTTTGAAGAGGCATCGAGACTTCCCGAGATGGAGCAGAACGCTTTGGCCAAGTGGGTTCTTGATGAGCTACAGTCAGAAAGGGCTTGGATGAAATCATTCGCGGAATCGGAAGACGTCTTGGAAAAGCTCGCTGACGAGGCCATAACGGAAAAGAGAAAAGGCAAGACAATTCCGCTCGATCCAGACCGTCTATGAAGTCCACCACCACTCAGCGATTTTGGAAGTACTATGATGCGCTTCCTACCGAAGTCAGAAAACGGGCAAAGGAAGCTTACGGAGTATTCTCAACGAATCCTTACTACCCGAGTCTCCACTTCAAGCGGATTCATTCTACCAAACCGATATTTTCCGTCCGAATAAACATCGACTATCGCGCCGTGGGTATCTTTGAGGACGATGAAATCACATGGTTCTGGATCGGATCGCATCCTGAGTATGAGACCCTCGTCAAGAAGCTCAGGACCGCATAACGGGCACAGAGCAGGTATGACCGAGAAAGAATTCTTCAACGCGGTTTCCAATGGCAGCGAGGACGTGCTGCAACTATTCCTTGAAGAAGTATCGTCCGCGGGAGCGAGCTACTGATACTAACTTGCGTTCATGTAGACATTGTTCGTCGGGCTGCTGTAGGGGCAGACCCATGTGTCTGCCCAGATTAGGGCGCACACACAGGTGCGCCCCTACAGTTGCATCTTACCATCTTGAACGCAATTTCGTATGAATTCATCTTGAGAAGAGTCTCACATCGCTGCGGAGAAGCGTGAGAATAACGAGAAGACGGCTTACCCGCGCGCTCGCGTCAATTACTTGATCGCAGACACTATGAGCGATACAGCCCGCCTGAACAGGCTTTGGGCGACCGCCACTTCCTTCAAGCGACGGGGCTCCTCCTCATCGTCTCCTCCGGCTGTTCCTGATTCCTCGTAATGTCGCAGAATTTTCTCCGGGGTTATGGGCAGTTCTTTACACCTGTAGCCGGTAGCGTGCCACACTGCGTCCGAAATCGCAGGCGCGGTAGGCGACGCCAGCCCCTCTCCGGCCTCTTTGGCCCCCAACGGCCCCTCAGGCTCATAAGTCTCAACGTGGTCCTGTTCGCTCAGCGGCATGTCCGTGGCCATCGGCATTTTGTAGTCCAGGAAGTTGGTATTGAGGGTTTTGCCGCCATCCATGATCAATTGTTCTGAGAGGGCGTACCCGAGACCCATTTGAATAGATCCGTTGGCCTGTCCTTCGACGCCTCGCGGGTTTATAACCGTTCCGCAGTCATGGACCGTCCACATATGCTTGACTTGCGTCAGACCGGTTTCTTTATCGACTTCCACTTCAGCCACCTGGGCGCCGAAGCCAAGAGCAGGAGTTACCAATCCCTTATCTCTCGGCGTATATGAACCGCGGGCAACAAGTGGTTCCCCGCCGCTTGCCCTCTGCTCCCCCGCGACTGCCTGCGCGAAGCTCAAGCCATACTCGGGCTTGATCTTGGACTGCACCCTTCCGTCCTTGCATTCGAGCTGATGTATAACGTTGAGATTAAATCGAGCGGATACCGCGCGAAATAGTCGCTTCTTGATCTTTTCGGACGCGTCGAGCACCGCGTTGCCCGCCATCAAGGTGAGCCGACTTCCCCATGCTCCCAAATCCGCCGGAGGGGTCATGGCGGTATCCGCCGAGGTGATGCGGATGTCTTCCATTCGGAGCCCCAGATCTTCCGCCAGAATCTGTTTGAGCACGGTGTCCGAGCCCTGCCCGATGTCCGCAGCCATTGTCAGAAGATGCACAGTGCCGTCTGAGAATGCTCGAATTTCCGCGGCTGAGAAGGGATATTCAGTGTTGAACCAGTTGAACACTCCGCCGGAAATAAAACTGTAGCAGCCGACGCCAATCCCCTGACCGGGTTTCAAGTTTTTGCGTTTTTCGTTCCAGCCGCTCATCTCAGCCACCTTCTTGAGCGCGTCAACGTAGCCGCAACTGGTGACATTCGCCACGCCGGGGATTTCGTCCCCGGGCATTTGAGAGTTCTTTACTCTGAGTTCGATCGGATCGATCCCCAGTTCCTCAGCCACGATATTCATCTGAGTCTCTTTGGCGTAAAAGGCTTGAGGGGCGCCGAAACCGCGCATTGCGCTGGCAGGAGGCTTGTTGGTATACACGTGTTGTCCATGAAACCGGTAGCTGGGATAGCGGTAAAGCATGGCGCCGAAACTGCCGCACAAAAATGTGGCCGTGGGTCCCATCGCATTGTACGCCCCGCCGTCCAACAGAATTTTCACGTCATTGGCGAGGATGGTCCCGTCTTTCTTGAATCCCACCTTGGAGTGGATCCTCATGGGATGTCTTCTCCTGCCGACCATGAATTCCTCTTCCCGGCTAAGAGTAAACTTTACGGGTCGCCCGGTCTTCTTTGCCATAAACGCTGCGCAGAATTCCCAGGTGCGCAATTCCATTTTTCCGCCGAAACCGCCACCGATAAAAGGCTTGATCACCCGAACATCATTTTCTCTCATGCCGAGGGTGGAGGCCAGGAGGCATTGGACGATATACGGCACCTGAGTCGAAGTCCAAAGGGTGATTCGGCCGTCCAAGTCCACCTGCGCCAAGGCCGAACAGGGCTCAAGATAAGCATGAATGACCGGAGGAAGCTCGAAGGTGTCTTCCCTGATATAGTCAGACTCCTCAAAACCCTTTTCCACATCGCCGTGCTCGATCTTTCGATTCACACTGATATTGTCGGGACAATAATCATGAAGGATCGGCGCTCCAGGCCGCATAGCCTCATCGATGTCAAAGACGGCCGGCAATTCTTCGTATTCCACCTTGATCAGTTCCAGAGCTTCTTCCGCCGTATCTTTATCTACCGCGGCCACAGCGGCCACCTCGTCCCCTATAAATCGAACTTTGTCAACGGCCAGGGGATACTCATCCTGAGTGTCGGGAAACAGCCTCCAGTTGCCATATTTGATCTTGGGAGTGTCTTCGGCGGTGATCACGCATTTAACGCCGCGAAGCGCCGCGGCCTTGCTAGTGTCGATATGTTTGATTAACGCATGGGGATGTGGGCTCATCAATATCCGCCCGTGTAGCATTCGAGGGAGCTTCATATCATCAGTGTATACGGCGGATCCCCTTGCCTTGGGCACGGCGTCGCTCCTGGGAACATCTTTTCCTATAACGCTGTACTCTTTCATAATTCTTCCTTTCTCACTAATTAACGCCTTGTCGCCCGCTCACGGGCTTCCTCGAGGGTTCGCCTGGTCAATACCGCGACCATTTTCCTGCGCCACTCCGCGCTCGCTCTCACATCCGTGATCGGCTTAGCTTCTTCCGCAGCCACATTCCCAGCCTCTTCGGCCAGATCTCGTGTCCATTTGCGCTCCTTCATCAGGTCTTCGGTCTTTGTCGCGCGCATGGGAATAGGCGCTACTGCGCCGAGAACAATTCTGGCGTCTCTTAACCCGGCCCCGTTCAAAACAGCCATGACTCCCACGCCCACGGCGGCAATGTCCACACCGCAACGGGCGGATATCCGCATGTAAGAAGCGCCCGATTTTGGCTGAGGAGCTGGAACATGTATGGAAGTCATGATTTCGCCACGCTGCATCGCTGTGAGTCCGGGTCCCTTGAAGAACTGATCCAAAGGCGCCCGTCTTTCTCCATTAGCGCTTGCGAGCGTCACTTCAGCTCTCATTGCAATGAGAGGAGGAGCAGTGTCAGCCGACGGAGCGGCGTTGCATAGATTCCCGGCGACTGTGGCCATGTGGCGAACTTCTTCATTCGCCATCACTTGAACCGCGTGAGCTAGAGCAGGATAGTGATTCAATATGTCCGGATGGGAAGCGACGTTTGCGAGCCGAGCCGTAGCGCCCAGAGTCAGACCTTTTTCAGGGTGGAAATCTATCCCGTCGAGTCCTTCAACGTCCATCAAACGGATGATTGCCTTGGGTCTTAGGCGACCGGCGGACATTTTTACCATCAGGTCGGTCCCACCGGCGAACAGATGAGCGTCATCTCCATGTTCCGCCAGGATACTCAGCGCTGATTCTAATGTCTTTGGAGCAAAGTAGTCGAATTTTGGCAACCTCATGGCTGAACCTCTTCCGGTTTGCGGCTCTTCATGGTTTCCGCCGCGTCGGAAACGGCTTCCACAATCTGGTTGTATCCCGTGCACCTGCACAGATGTCCGGACAGGCCAGCCCTGATTTCCTTCTCGCTGGGAGACGGGTTATGACTTAAGAGGTGCGTCGCGGCCATCTCCATGCCTGCCGTGCAAAAGCCGCACTGAATTGCGCCATGTTTAACAAAAGCGTCTTGTATCGGGTGCAGCTCTTCTCCCGAAGGCGCAAGCCCCTCCACGGTCATTACCTCTTTTCCGTCGACCGAAACTGCCAGAGTCAAGCACGAACTTACGGTTTCACCATCCACGATGACCGCGCAAGCCCCGCAATCACCCACTCCGCACCCAAATTTCGTGCCGGTCAAGTTGAGGTCTTCTCGAAGGACTTCATTCAAGGTCCGCCAGGGATCTACTGCCAGAAAACATTCATCACCATTCACCTTGAATCTGATATTATGCTTCATTCTCGTCTCCTCTCCGTCCCGTCCCTTGAGGCGCATACGCCGTGCTTCAATAAGACGGGATATGCTGTATTAATTGATCGTCAATGTTCCACGCTCGGCTCGCTCTGTCGGATAAGGGTACCCCTCGAGTGATTGCGAAAAGATCTGAGCCTCCCTTGCCACGCGCCTCCCGTAATCCTCGGCCAGGTCCCCCGGAAATGTCCCAATAACTACGAATGCGCCGATCAGTTTTGCAGTGGGGCCGAAAACCGGGGAAGCCACCGAGCGAATTCCGATCTTGGTTTCGTCGAGATCGACCGCGTAGCCGGATCTTCTGCATGAAGTAAGTTCTTTATTCAGGTCATGTAAATCGTATGCCGATCCGTAACCACGCAAGGCCAGGCCATCGCTGGCCAGGATTTCGCTCCGCTCTTCTTCCGGCAAAAATGCTAGTATTGCCTTGCCGTGGGTTCCCCAGAACAGGGGAAATCGCTGTCCGATCCGGAATGTAACAGCGACCGCTTGGCTCCCCTCATCTTTGGCCGCGACATAAACGTAATTGCCGGAAATTAGGCCGAGAAACGCCGTGCTGTTTGTTCCTGATGAGAGTCTGCTGAGAAACGGCGATGCGGCTTCGCGCAAATCAAGGGTGTCAAGGACCTTTTGTGACAGGTAGATCAGCCCCATTCCCAATGAATATGTCTTGGTGACCGGATCTTTTTGAACGAAACCAAACTTCTGCAACGTATTCAAGATAGAAAAAGCCTTGCTGTTATGGATACCCACTTCTTTGCGGACCTGGGTCAGAGTCATTTTCCCCGAATTGTTGCGAGCTAGCGTTATCAGGATTCGAGATGCCTCTTCCACGGCAGGCACGATGCCGGAATAGGTGGATTTTGGTCTATTAGCGTCGGTCGATTTTCCCATGGAATTGCATCCGGTCCTTTTTTCTGTAGGCAGACAAGTTGTCTACACCCAGAATATTGCCTCGAGCTACCCGTTGTCAAGCAAAATTTGTTCCGTCAAAAATTTCTTCCGTTACGCGCGGGAAGCGCTCCTGTCTTAACTTGTCATCGCAAACGGCAAGCAAGGGGATTGATTGACTTCGCTCGCAACGACACAGAAGTGAGGTTCATTAATGTAAAATAGTTTGTAACCCGTGACGGCCGCCGTCTGTGCGCCACTGTCAAAATGGCTCATGGCATTTTGCCTATAACGTGCTAACATGCCGCGTTATGCGTCAGTGGCCCCCTGGATCGCCCGGGTCGCGGACAATCGTCTAATAAGAGGTTTCAATATGCCCAAATCTTATGCGATCGCTGTCATTCCCGGTGATGGGACCGGCGGTGAAGTTATCCGCGAAGGAAAAAAGGTTTTGTCCGCTGCGGCATCCCTCCATGGATTGGCTCTAGATTTTGTCGAATTTGAACTGGGTGGCGATTATTATCTCAGGACAGGCGAGATACTCCCCGATTCTGTGCTGACGGACCTCAAACGCGTCAATGCCATTTACCTGGGAGCAATCGGCCATCCGGAGGTTACTCCAGGAATTCTCGAAAAAGGGATTATCCTCAGGCTTCGCTTCGAATTGGATCAGTACGTCAATCTCCGGCCGGTGAAGCTCTATCCTGGTGTGGAAACTCCTCTAAAAGACAAAGGCCCTGAGCAGATCGACTTTCTGGTGGTCAGAGAAAATACTGAGGGTTTTTATGTTGGCTCCGGTGGCTTCTTCAAAAAGGATACCCCAGATGAGATGGCTATCCAGGAGTCTATAAACACGCGCAAAGGCATTGATCGTTTGTTGAGCTACGCGTTTAAGGCGGCACGCGCCAGGGGAAAAGCGAAAAAGCTCACTTTGTGTGGAAAGAATAATGTTCTTACTTATGCATGGGACCTCTGGACTCGAAGATTCAGCGAACTCTCGAAAGAATATCCCGATGTAACCACAAATTACGCTCATGTAGACGCTGTTTGCATGTGGATGGTGAAGAACCCGGAATGGTTTGATGTTATTGCGACGGATAACATGTTCGGGGACATCATCACGGATTTGGGGGCAATGATTCAAGGTGGCATGGGAATAGCCGCCGGAGCGAATATTAATCCGGACGGTGTGTCCATGTTCGAACCAATTGGCGGTTCAGCTCCCAAATATACCGGCAAGAATGTTATCAATCCGCTGGCCTGCATTCTGGCCGGAAGCCTAATGCTTGAGACGCTCGGACAGCTGGCTGCGGCTCGATCCATCGAGAACGCGGTTGTAAAAGTGGTCTCCAATGACTTGAAGAGCCTGGAAGCCGGCCGTATGGGCCACTCCACCTCCGAGGTAGGAGATCTTGTGGCGAAAAATTTGGCTTGATCGGATTATCGCTAAATGGCTGACGCTATGTTAAAAGTTCTCCCCTTGGGGGGATTGGGAGAAATAGGGCTCAATATGATGGCTGTCGTCCTCGACAAGGACGCGGTCATTATTGACGCGGGGCTAATGTTTCCGGACGAGTCCATGCCCGGCGTAGATATTGTCATACCCGATGTTGATATAATTTTACGTCAAGGCTGGAATATTCTGGGAATCATTTTGACCCACGGGCATGAGGATCACATTGGGGCCTTGCCGTATGTTCTGAAGAAGATTTCCGCCCCTGTCTACGCTACTGGGCTTACAATGGGCTTTATTGAGAACAAACTGGACGAATATGAACTATTGGGAACGACGCAAAGACATATCGCAGCGGTGGATGACCCTATCGTGCTGGGACCTTTTAGAATAGACCTCTTCGCCATGTGTCATTCCGTAGCTGATGGAGTAGGCGTCGCGGTGACTACTCCTGCGGGTGTCGTTATGCACTCCGGCGATTTTAAACTGGATCCGACACCGATAGACGGTCGGCTGTGCGATTTGGAGAAGATTTCTTCTTTGTCCCGCAATGGAGTGCTGACTTTATTCTCAGATAGCACTAATGTTTCCAACAGGGGAACAACTCTGTCGGAAAGCATGATTAGACCTGCATTTGAAAAAATCTTTAGGGAATCAAGCGGGCGTATTCTAATTGCGACTTTTTCTTCCAATATTCACCGCATTCAGCAGGTGCTCGACCTTTCGAAAGAGTTTGGGCGCAAAGTAGTCCTCGTCGGCCGCTCAATGATTGCCAACGCGAAAATAGCTTCCGAAAGAGGGTACTTGAGCATTCCGCCGCGAATTCTCGTGGACATGAAGGACATGGATTCGCTGTCGGACGGCAAATTAACAGTCCTTTCCACCGGCACACAAGGCGAGCCAATGTCCGCTCTTTCATTGATGGCATTCGGCCGCCACAAATACCTGAAAGCCAAGACCGGTGATGTGGTCGTCTTGTCCTCCCGGTTCATACCCGGCAATGAAAGGGCCATCAACCAGATCATTAATGAATTTTGTCGTAGAGGGGCCCGCGTCATGTACGAGAAGATATCGGATGTCCATGTGTCGGGCCACGCTAGTGAAGAGGAATTGCGTTATCTCATACGACTAGTCCATCCCCGCTCCTTCATCCCGGTGCATGGGGAATACAGGCATCTTCTACGCCATGCAGAAATCGCAATAGAAGAAGGGATTCCTCCCGAAAGGGTCCTGGTGGCGGAAGATGGTGATTTAATTGAACTCTCCACTGAAGGGCCTAGAGTGATCCGGCAACTGGAGGCTGGAAGGGTCTACGTGCACGGAAAAGGTGTCGGCGATATAGGTCAAGACGTCTTGCGAGATCGCCGTATTCTCTCAGAGGTGGGAGTCGTAACTGTTGTTCTGGTTATCGACAAAGAAACGGGAGAGCTTGTATGTGGGCCTGTGGTGCAATCTCTGGGAGTAACGTTTCAGGAAGTGGAACCCGAACTGTTGGAAGGAGTGACAGTCGCGCTGAAAGATCTGCTCGATGGGTCGCGGCCGCAGACTGCGGATAAATGGGAAGATGCAAGAGAGGAAATTCGATTGACGGTCCGCAGGCGAATAAACCGCGTTTTGGGGCGGAAACCCCTGGTCCAAACGATACTTCTTCACACCTAGAAATTTAAGGACCGCGCCTCCGTGGTTGTTTTTGTGTCACTAATTCTTAATCTTCAAAAGGAATTTGGCCGTGGCGCCATCCATTAATCCTCGAGGCCGAGGCAGGTTTGAGACGGGCTCTACGGATGCCGATGCAGATTTGTATCTTCGTCAAGTAAGATTTTTCTTGCAAATTCCTTTGAATTAGTTCTAAAAAGATTCATGGACAGCTTGTGAAGAAACATATCCCCCGACGGCCGCCTAAGGGCGAGCAATGGATACAGATCGGGAGGGGATTTTTTCTTGACAAGCCCGCAAGTGGCGTGTTAGGCTGTCCCAAATTTAAGTCTGATAGCTCTTTCAATGGAGTATGCTTCAATTAAGGAGGGTTTAGGATGAAGAAGTCGTTGGTTCTTTTCGTGGTTCTGTTGGGCTCTCTGGCGCTGGCGGGGACGGTTTTTGCAATGGATTGGGGCTGCTACGGTATGCCGACCGTCAAGATGCCTCCTTGCAAAGACAGAGTGCTGTGCAAAGGTTCAGCCAAAGGAATGGAGAAACTTTGTGGTCCTTGCGCGCCTGTCATAAAATGGGCCGGCAAGTGGATGACCATCGAAAAATGTCCCGCTGGTGCGGTCAAAGTAGCGAAAAAAGCTAAGAAGTAAAAGGGCTAGATTAGAGCCTTAATCGCCCCGGCCCGCGTGTGAAAATTCATGTTTCACCTGCCGGTTCGGCCCTTTGACAAATCCAAAGAAAGTTTGAAGGCCCCTCCTTGCAAGGGAGGGGTCTTTATGTTCTCTCGACCGGAATTTGCTGGCGCCGATCAAACTGTCGTTATCGCCGGATCAGCAGCCTATTAAGGCTATCCAGCATACTCAGGGCCATGGCGACAATTGAAAATCCGAATCCAAAACCGCTTTACACATGAAGTCATTCTTGATGGTGAAGCAACATCTTTGAGCGAATTCCTAGTTTCTGCCGCCGCTTCCGGAACTGACCTATCCGGAATCGATCTTTCCGGCTCCAATCTCGTGGCCGTCACCTTTGAAGGTGTGGATCTCTCCCGAGTAAATTTATCCGGAGCCAATCTGACCAAAGCAAACTTGCTCGACTCCGATCTTGCAGGAAGCAACCTGACCAGGACTATTTTGATTGGCGCCGTGTTGATCAAGGCTCGTTTGAATGACGCTAATCTGACGGGCGCGGATCTCACTATGGCGGATTTGTCGGGCGCTTTTCTAGTTAATGCTGACCTTTTCTGGTCAAACTTAGTGGGGGCTAATTTTTCAGCGGCGGATTTGTCTCAGGCTAATCTCTCCAGAAGCAACGCCACGACCGCAAACTTCTCGGACGCGGAGATGTTTTGGGCGGATCTGGGGGGGATCAATCTTACCATGGCCGACCTGAGTCGCTCTGCCTTGACTGTGGCCAACCTGTCCAAAGCGATTCTCAGGAGGGCAAATCTCTCGGAAGCCATACTGGCCGGGGCCGATCTAACGGCGGCGGACTTGTCCGGAGCCAACCTGAGTGGCGCAGACCTACGGGATGCCAATTTGATGGGAGCCAATTTGGAGGGGGCCGACCTGACCGGAGTGGATCTCTCAAAGACCAAGAAATGAGATCGGTCTGTTTGTAGAAGAGTTCTCCTGCCCTTCGTGACTAACACTCCAGATCATGGCCTTCCACGCGCGGCCTTTATGAGTCCCGACGCGAGAACCTACGTGCCCGGCCCTACTCCACTTTGTGCTTGAGCCTATCCGTCATTTACAGCCGGGGCGCGCGCGCGTGCGACATACTTAGCTGGCGACGGCCTCCTCAACATGCATGCCTCCTCAAAAACTTTGACCATTTAACGGTAAGGCGCCTCTTCCGTCCAATAGCTTAAACAAATAGAATGCAAAGGAGGCATTCCCATGACGAAACGTGCTCTATTAGTATTCCCCCTGGCCGCGGTTTTGGCGCTGGGAGTAGCTGCCCTCAGTTACGGCGCCCAGGAAGGTCCGGCAGGCCCCGCCGGCCCACCTATGATGCAAAGTGGTCCCGGAGATAATCCGGCCGGGCCGGCAGCCTTTGGCAAACCCGGCCATCATCGGCTCACACTGGAGACCATCCAGAAGAAACTCGGTCTTACTGATGATCAGAAGAAGCAGATGAGGGCGCTGCAGGTTGGATTTAAAGATCGCACACGCAAAGCCCGTACGGATTTGGCGTCTTTAAAGGACGAGAAGAAAACCATGATGCTGTCCGGCAAAATTGACCAGCAGAAACTCGCGCAACTAGACGACCAGACAGTAAAACTTCGCAGCGATCTGATGCGAGAGAAACTGAAGCTGCGAAGGGATAGACTGGCCCTGTTGACGCCAGAGCAGATAGGACGTTTGGCAGATTGGCAAGCTGAAAGAGGATTTCGCGGCCGAATGCATAAGGGACATTGGGGCCGGATGCATGGCCGGCGAGGCGGTATTGAAGGTTAATACCTCCGACTAAACGGGGAATGTCGTCCGACATTCCCCTCTGGACCTTGTGTATTCATAGTTTTTTCGTGTGTTCAATTACAAATTGTTGCGCTAAAATGAACGTGATTTCATTCTTCAAGAGTTTGAAATCGTGTTTTGCATAGACGGAGGCTTAGACTTGGCTCTGATTCGAATGGAGAATCTGACAAAAATTTATGTGGCAGGAACGGTCAAGGTTCCGGCATTAGAGGGAATTGATCTGACTATAGAATCCGGAGAGTTTCTTTCGATCATGGGCCCGTCAGGATCCGGCAAGTCCACTCTTATGAATATCTTGGGTTGTCTGGATGTGCCTACATCGGGAAAATACTATTTGGATGAGGAAGACGTCTCAGATTTGGATAGGGATCAACGGGCAGACGTCAGAAATAGGAAGATCGGCTTTGTATTTCAGGGCTTCAATCTCCTTCCTCGGATGAACGCGCTCCAAAATGTGGAGCTACCCCTTATCTATGGTCGTCAGACAAGCAGCTTGCGTCGTCAAGCTGCGATGGAAGCCCTAGAACTTGTGGGGCTCACGGATAGGGCGGATCATCTTCCTACTCAACTTTCAGGCGGCCAGCAGCAGCGGGTGGCGATCGCAAGGGCTCTGGTTAACAATCCTGAGATCATTCTTGCCGATGAACCCACTGGCAATCTGGATACGCGCACTAGCGCAGAAATTATAATGGTTTTTAGAAGGTTAAACCGTGATCGAAGGATCACTTTCATGTTGGTTACCCATGACCCGGAAGTGGGGCAAGTGACCGACAGAAAGATATTTATCCGAGACGGCAATGTCGAAGGTGACGAACGTAAGACCGGGGAGACGCATTGAAAAAGCCGATCACAATTGTGTTGATTGTAGCGCTGGTGGTCGCCGGACTCTATTATGTATTCGGCGCCAATCGAAGTAGCAAGCCGGAAATCAAATACATAACCGTCCCTGTCGAAAAAGGGACCCTTAAGGCGGAGATTAACTCTACCGGAACCATAAAGCCACGTGTTGAAGTTCAAGTCGGTAGCCAAGTCTCCGGTACTATCAAGAAGTTGTACGCGGATTTTGAATCGGTTGTGAAAGAAGGGGAAGTAATTGCGCTAATCGATCCGGATACCTATAAAGCCAAGGTGGGGCAGGCAAAAGCGAACTTGTTGTCGGCGAAGGCGAATTTGGAGAAAGCTCAAGTCAGCCTGGTGGATCAACTCAGGACTTTCCATCGTAAAGAAGAGCTTATTAAAACGAATTCCATTAGCCAACAGGATTTGGATACAGCTCAAACCAATGTTGACGCCGCACGCGCGCAGATCGACGCCGCCAAAGCTACCATAGCCCAACTGGAAGCCAATTTAGAAGAAGCCGAACTCAATTTGAAGTACACTAAAATCGTGGCTCCGGTAAATGGAGTCGTAACCGCAAGGAACATGGATGTCGGACAGACGGTCACGGCGAGTTTCCAGACTCCAGTGCTTTTTAGAATAGCTGAAGACCTTAAAGTCATGCAGGTTTACACTAGTGTGGATGAAGCTGATATAGGCCGTGTCAGAGTCGGCCAGAAGGCTACTTTCACGGTGCCGGCGTTTCCTGACGAGTTCTTCACCGCAGCGGTCACTCAGATTCGCAATGATCCGCAGATTCAGCAGAATGTCGTGACCTATAACGTGATTCTTGACGTGAATAATGACGATCTGAAGCTGAGACCCGGGATGACGACCACTGTTGAGATTCACCTCAGCGAAGTCAATGATGCTTTTATGGTGCCGGATCAGGCTTTTCGTTTCACACCACAGGGTCAAAAATTTGATCTTCCGCCGCTGAAATCTGGTGAACGCCGGGTATGGAAACTGGCTGAAAAGGACCAGCTTCATCCTGTGAGCGTGAAGATCGGGATGATCGGAAGCGAACGGATACAGATTGTATCGGACGATTTACATGCCGGCGACCGAGTGGTGGTTGAGGCCATTTCCACAAAGAAGAATGCTCAAAAGTCAGGCCTTCGACTCCGCTTCTGATAAAACGCTAGCGCTAGCGCGAAAATCAGACAAGCTATGATTAATCCTTTGGATGGCGTAAAAATTGCCCTGGGCGCATTGAAGGTGAATGTGCTGCGGGCGCTTCTCACTATGCTCGGCATTGTGATCGGCGTGGGCGCGGTCATCGTAATGGTCGCTGTCGGCTCGGGAGCCCGCGAGATGATCGGAGAACAAATTCGTTCTATCGGAAGCAACCTTATCCTTGTGATTCCGGGGGCTACTGTTCAAGGAGGAGCAAGATTGGGTTCAGGATCTGTTCACACTCTGAAATCTACGGACGCAGAAGCCATAATCCGAGAATGCTCCGCCGTGAAACTGGCGGCGCCAAACTGGGGTGAAGTCACTCAAGTGGTTTATGGAAACCGGAATTGGAGAACACGCGTAACGGGGACATGGGACAGCAGCTTTGAAATCCGAGAATGGCCAATTCTGTCCGGCCGATTGTTCACGCACGAAGAGGACAAGCAGGCATCCAAAGTGGCTGTGCTCGGCCAGACAGTTGTGGAAAATCTTTTCGGAGACACATATCCGCTTGGAAAAATGGTAAGAATTAAGAGCGTTCCCTTCACGGTTGTTGGGGTGCTGGATCGTAAAGGACAGTCACCTCGAGGAGACGATCAGGATGACGCTGTTTTCGTTCCGCTCAGAACCTCCCAATATAGGCTTTTCGGAACACCCTTTCCGGATGAGATCCAGGCCATAATGATTCAGGCCAAGGATTTGGCTCTCATCCCGGATGCCGAAAGACAGGTGGATGAATTGCTCATCCGACGTCATAAGATAGGTCGCAACCAGGAAAAAGACTTTACGGTACGCAATCTCACGGAAGTCCTTGAAACGGCTCAAAAAAGCCTACATATAATGACAACTCTGTTAGGGGCTATAGCGGCAATCTCTCTGCTCGTTGGTGGGATAGGCATCATGAACATTATGCTGGTATCCGTCACCGAGCGCACTCGAGAAATAGGGATACGCATGGCCGTGGGCGCAAGATCCGCGGATATACTGTCTCAATTTCTCATTGAAGGAGTTGTGCTTTCCATCAGCGGTGGATTGATGGGCGCTATACTGGGAATAATTGGAGCGTTCATTTTTGCTCATTCCAGCGGCTGGCCTGCTCTTGTGGATCTGATGACGATATGCGTCGCAATCCTGTTTTCGGGCGCGGTAGGCGTATTCTTCGGATTCTACCCTGCATTCAAGGCTTCACGGCTCCATCCGATAGAAGCCTTAAGGCACGAATGAGTCGAAAATTTCTGCATCTCTGAAATCCAAAATAGTCGCCACCGTTCCTTGACAAGGCCCTATCTATCGTACATGCTTGCAGCGCATCGCCGTAGCAGCCGCATCACCGACAATGAGCGCCAAAAGCCAAATCGAATTGTTCTGCAGTGTTCCCCTTGGAGAGATTACTTCGGTCTTGATCGACGATCAAAGACGAAGATCACTCGGCAGCGCCTAAAAGATCGAACATGCATGTAGCAGAATCTTCAGTCCGTTATCCGATAACAGTGATAGTGCGCGTACTATTGGTGATTGTATTTGGCTACGTGTGCGTAAAATTTCTCAGTGTGGAACTCAAGCCCGATACAGAACAGCCTGTCCTTGTCATAGTGACCACATTCCCCGGCGCCGCTCCTGAAGATGTGGAGGGTGAAATCACTACCCGCTTCGAGGAGAGCATAAGCGGCGTATCCAACATGCTTTACACGCAAAGTTTCTCGCGCCTGGGAGAGTCTATACTACTTGTATTCTATCGATCCGGGACAAACCTCGATGTGGCTGCGTCCGAGCTCCAGCGAAATTTGGATCGAGTCAAAGATCTCCCAAAGGAGGTTGACAAGCCTCAAATTTTCAAAGCAAGCGATAGAATGAGCTTGCCTGTCTATCAATTTGCCATGACAGGTTCGGCTGACATCGTAACCATGTCCAGTTGGGCCGATCGGGACATAGCTCCCAGAATTAGAAGGATCTCCGGAGTTGGAGACTGTCAATTCGATGGAAACAAAAACCGCGAAATGCGTATAACTTTCGACCCGGAGAGGCTTAAGGCCCGTCAACTGACTATCTCGGACATAAAACGTTTTATTGACCGTACTAATCTCAATCAGAGTGGAAGTTATTTCGTTGAAAGCACCAGAGAATGGACTGTTCGCACGGTGGGAGAACTCCTAAACGCGGATGCCTTTCGACGAGTGCGAATTTCTAAACCCGGCTCACCCATAGTTTATCTTTCCGACGTTGCAGCAGTTGAGGACAGATACGAGAGACCGAACTCGTATTGTCGTATAAACGGCACGTCCGGGATTATTTTTGATGTCTTCAATCAAGTAGGCGCAAATATTATCCAAACTATAGATTCGGTGGACGGGGAACTCGAGCGGTTGCGAAAAGAATACAGTCCCCAGGGGGCCAAGTTTCAAAAGATATATGATCAGAGCAACTATATTCGCGACGCGGTAACCATTGTCAGAGAGGCCCTAATCGAGGCTATTCTCCTGGTATTGCTGGTGCTCTTCATTTTTCTCAAGAATTGGAGAAGCATTCTCATAGTCGCCACATCCATTCCCGTGTCAATTGTTGGGACCTTCATAGGCATGTATTTGTTTGGCTATTCGATAAATGTACTATCGTTGGCTGGTTTGGCTCTCTCCATTGGAATGATTGTGGATGACGCCATTGTGGTGCTGGAAAACATCTATAGACATAGATTTGAAGAACACAAGACCATAGTGCAAGCTTGCGTCGACGGGACCCGCGAGGTCGGTATGGCGGCGTTCATGTGTACGCTGACAACCGCGGCAGTGTTCTTGCCCGTGCTCATGCTCAAAGGAGAGGTCGGCACGCTGTTCGGTCCCGTCGCCTTCATCATCTCCTGCGCAATATTCTTATCTCTTTTCGACGCTTTCACCGTGGTTCCTATGCTCGCAGCCCGCTGGATGAGCCGCGAGACAGAATTTGTCGGCTGGCTCAAACCATTCGCAGTACCTCTCAAATTTACTGATAAGCTCGGCGCAGCAGCGGCTCAGATGACTATGTGGTCCTTGGAATTTTTTTTGAGTGGCCTCCTCCGAAAACTTGTGCTCGTTGCAACCGTCTTGGCGCTATTTGTTCTGTCCTACTGGGCTCTACCGGGAATGGGCTATTTACCCACGGGAGGAACGAATCTGATCCGAGTACACGTCGAGACCTACGAGGGCACGAGTCTTGATGAGAATAGTCGATTGATGGGTATCCTTGAAGAGAGATGGAGAGACATCAAAGGAGTTCGGCATGTGGTTGCATCCCCCAATCGAACCTTGCCGCGAAACAGAATATATCTAGTGTGCGACCGCGAGGAAGATAGCGGAGTTCCAATACAGCAGATCGCAGTAAAAGCGTACCAGGCGGCTAGAGATCTTCCCGTGAAGGCAATTAACCCGATTCGGTTCCCGCTTTTTGGGAATATTATGACCAGATCGAATATAGTAGATGTGCGCATCATGGGCAAAAGTTATTCCGTGGTGGACGACCTCGTAAAACAGATTATGGAAATCGGCAAGGAGACCAGGGGCGTAATTTTTCGTTACACTGACCTGTATCTGAACAAACCGGAGGTGGAAATAAGAGTTGATCCGGAACGAGCCGCGCATTTTGGTTTTGACGTCAAAGATGTTGCGGATGCGGTGGAATCATACATAGGTGGGCAGCGAACCACCTCTCAATATGATGTGGAAGGTCGCTATTATTATGTCAGAGTTATGGGCCCGGAAACAAACTTCAAGACTGTCGCTGACGTTTCAGGAATAATATTGACGGCTCCTGGTTATCCTGAAACCCATGTTCCTCTGACGAGCGTTGCGTCAGTGGTGACGACACTCGGACCGCTCCAGATAAATCATTACAATTCAAAACGCAGCGCCCGGGTCCAGCTTACTGTGCAGGATCGGCCTCTTTCTGACGTGTTTGGGGAAGTAGTGGACAAGATTCGATCCACAGTCGCATTTCCCGCCGGGTATGAAATGGTCCCCTTCGGGGCTGTCAATGAACTCAAAGCCCTCAAAGAAGCTGTCACTTTCGTGTTTCCGCTATCGGTGATCGTGGTTTATCTGCTGCTCGTGATGCAGTTTCAGTCTTTTCTCAGACCTCTTTCAATTCTTCTCAGTGTGCCGCTATCGATAATTGGAGCCAACTTTCTCGTTAAGGTCACAGGAACGCCGTTCGACTCTTTCACAATACTCGGATATATTATGATGGTTGGGTTGGTGGTAAAAAATGCAATTCTTCTAATCACCTACGCGGTGCAACTCATCGAAGCTGGTATGAAGCGAGATAAGGCCCTTGTCCTCGCGAGCAAGAGGAGGATGCGACCCATCTTCATGACTGCAATAGCTATGGTTCTTGGCATGCTGCCCCTGGCGTTGAAAAGCGGAGCGGGCGCGGAAATTTATAACGGCTTGGCAATGGCGGTTGTAGGAGGACTCGGGTTGGCGACTCTGTTTACGCTCATTTTTATACCGATAATCTATACTTTGCTGGACGATCTCAAGCAAATCACCTGGAAAGTAAGGCCCCTTCGCCTCGAAGATTTAGACAACGAAGATGCCCGACCCCAAAATAATTGATTGCGGACACCGCAGTCATTACTCACTTTAAGTGTGATATTAGGCGATGAAATGACGCGTTTTACTATTTTTCTCTTGATATTGATCCTGCTACTTGGGCCGGCTTGCTCCGATAGGCGGGACAAAACTCCGCCACCGCCGCCGGTAAAAATTGGAGCGGCGCCTGTGGATAAAGGGTCCATCACCATCGGCCTTCAGCTATCAGGAGTGATGAAATTTGCCGCCAATACTACTTTGGCTGCGGAAGTCTCTGCCCAGGTCGCTGCCATTGAGGTCGAGGATGGTCAGCTTGTCCGAGAAGGTGAACTACTCCTTAAGTTGGAAGAGAAGAAGATCAAAGAAGCGGCGGCTCAAGCCAGCGCCAATCTGAAGAAGGATGAAGCCTCGCTCGCGTTCAATAAGTCCGAGCTGGAAAAAAATAAAGGATTATATGATAGCGGATCTGTAAGTCACAGCATATACGATCAAAAGCTTATGACTTATCAAAATTCAATAGCCCAAGTGGATGCGGATAAGGCTCTCTTGGAACGGGCTCTCGAAGATCTCAAAAAGACCCGAGTGACCGCGCCCATCACTGGAGTCCTTTCAAAGAGGTATGTAGAGAGAGGTGACTGGGTATCGGAGGGAAAAAGGCTTTTCCAGATCAGTGACTATCACAGGATTTATCTTGAAGCGTTTATCACAGATCTAGATGTGGGTAAGCTTTCCTTGAAAAAAATTCGATCAGGTGGTCAACAGGCTGAGGTCACGCTCGATTGCTACCCCGGCGACGTATTTACTGGTCGGTTGACTTACATTGAAGCCGTAGCGAATGACAATAGGTTATTCGAGGTCAGAATCTATGTGGAGAACCCGGATATGCGACTGCTGCAAGGAATGGTGGGTCGCGGGCGGGTTGTGGTGAAAACCGTTCCTGAAGCGCTTCGTGTTCCTGTCGTGGCGCTTCTCGATCAAAACAGAAGTAACGGCGACAATTCCGTTTATCTGGTAGGCAACGAAAACAAGGCTCAACTGACTAAGATCAAGATCGGCGAAAGTAACAGCCGCTACGCCGCTGTGCTCGAAGGATTGAAGGAAGGATACGCTGTGGTTGTCCAAGGCAAAGAAGTTTTATCTGACGGACAGCCTCTGTCGGTAAGAATGCTCCCAGCGATCGGCGATAGTCGGCCTAAATGAGTCTCAGGTGGGTTACGCCGTCATCTGGTCCTTACCCATCACATAGCGCCTGTCGGTGAATGCATCTCTGGATCATGTTCAATGGGCTCGGATCCGTTTCTAGCTGGCGTAAACAATGCCATTCACGGAACGCTCGCAATGAGCGCTCCGGTTTGGTCATCCGAATATTGAAATTTTTCAAATGGATTCTATGTTATCGCCCTGTACACTATCAGAAAGATAATGGAACCGCCTACCGCAAGCGCCACGCTACGCAAATCGATTCCATGTACGGCGCCCCACCCAAGGTGTGTCCCTATGTAGCCGCCAATGAGCGCTCCAACGATACCTATTATTATCGTGACAATAATGCCACCCGGATCTCGGCCCGGAACCAGGAATTTCGCAATTACCCCTGCGATAAGCCCCAAAATTATCCATGTGAGAATTCCCATACTTTTGCCCCCCTGTAATTCTTAGGTTGGTTTTTAGGATAGTGTACTTAACCAACCTTCGTCAACTATTAAGCCTAACGCTCATTTTGACTCGCCGTGATCGAGCAGCTCTTATCAGCCCGGCGGCGCTTGTCCTTGACCGACGAGCTACGCGGCCATTGAATTGGTTCGCTGTTAGGTGGTGCTTACATTTACCGGAGATCTTGTTTGCAGCAAACCATCCCAGTTTTAGGCAATGTCGAAATTCCATGAATCATTGCATTGATTCTCTTCGGTCGGAAACGGGCAGGTAAATACTAAAGGTCGTTCCTTTACCAACCTCGCTTTGCACCTCTATTCTTCCGCCATGCTCTCGGATGAACCCGTAGCTTATGCTCAGGCCCAAGCCGACCCCCTTCACTTTTTTCTTGGTTGTAAAGAACGCCTCGAAAATTCTGTCCACATTTTGAGGGGGGATACCCACACCGGTGTCCGTAATAATCACAGCTATCTCATGCTCTTCGGGACGGGGCTCGCTGGAAACCCTCAGCTCGCCCCCTGACGGCATCGCAGTATTAGCATTAATTACCATGTTGATGAACACTTGCTTCAAATGACTGCCGACCGCCATTATTTTTGGTAAGTCAGGAGCGAGATCGGTTTCCACCCGGATGTTCAAGTTCTTGAACTGACGTTCATAGAAAAGAAGCGTCTCTTCCAAAAGCTTATTAACGTCTGTGAGGCTCTTTTCTTCATCGTCGGGTTTGAAAAACTTCAGCATCTTAATTAATAACCCCGATGTGCGTTTGCACTCGTTGTAGGCCAGATCGAGGTATTTCCGCTTTTCGTTGGTTTCCGGAACGACATCTTTGAGCAAATCGAGGCAGTTCATGATGCCATAGATTGGATTGTTAAGTTCGTGAGCTAGTTGTGAAGCCATTCTTCCGATGGCCGATTCGGTCTGGATCAATTGAGCGCGCAGACGCTTTGATTCGGTCACGTCGCGCATGAGCCCCTGAAAGTTCACTATTTCACCGGCTCTGTTTCTGCTTGCATAGCCACTCATGGAGATGTCTCGCCTGCTGCCGTCCTTCAAGTAGATCTGCAACTCGTAGTCCCTGACTGAGCCCTCGTCGGTGACGTGCTTCCTGAATTCCGCAATGTCTTCGGGCCTCACGAACAGGTCCCGGTAGTAATTCATCCGGAGGAACTCATCTCTGGTATATCCAACTATGTCGCACAACGCTCGATTGCAATCGAGCACCTTTCCCTGAGCGTCCGAGATGAACACCCCGTCCTGAATATTCTCGAACAGGTCGCGAAACTTGATTTCCGATGCTTTGATCTTGTCCTGTAAGATTTTCTCCTGGGATCGGTCCACTATAAAACCCCGATACCCTGCTATATTGCCGCGTCGATCACGCCATACTTGACCAGAGATCGACACATAGAAAGGTGATCCATCTTTTCTTTTGAATTCGGCGTCGTAATCCCAGACCTCTCCTTTGCTTTCGATCACAAGTTGAAAAGCCCGCCTGTCTTCAGGCCTCATCCAAAAGTCTTTCAACAGCTCCAGTGTCAATACTTCCTCTGTCACACGGTATCCCAGCATTTTTACTAGAGCGGCATTGCAGTCAATAAATTGACCTTCTCGAGTTGAAATAAAAAAACCTTCTCTCGCGACCGTAAAAAATTCTTGATAGCTGCGTTCCAGTTCATCCAGGCGGTCCTGAATTTCTTCCATAGTCATATCAATGACCGAAAGGAATTCTCGCTTGGCCATGGTTGTCGCCCTCCAATCGGAAGCTATTCGTTAATTTATTTCAGCCAAGTCCAAAATTCGTGGAACGGCCTCTTCTTTACCGATAGCCATTATATGGACCCCGTTCGCCAGTCCTTCATCTCTAATTGTCTTGATAGTTCTTGCCGCTATGCCTATCCCGGTCTCCAGGGCCTTGCCCTTGGGCGCTCCCTCCAACTCTTCGATTAGCTGTTTGGGCACGAAGATTCCGGGAACGTTCTTGTTCATGAATTTGGCCATGCCTGCGCTGACGAGCACTACAATCCCAGCCAGTATTTTGACCTTGTACTTTCGTGCATAGTCCATGAAATTCGCAAAATTGTTCAAATCGTAAATGGCTTGGGTCTGAATGAACTCCGCGCCGGCCTCGACCTTCTTTTCAAATTTGAGGAGTTGCGGTTCAAGCGGCTGCGCTTCGGGCGTTACGATGGCTCCTTTGCAGAAGGTGGGTACTCCGTCCAGCGGGTTGCCTGCCAGGTCCTTGCCGTCAGCAAGCGTCTGGATCGCATCCAGCAACTGAACCGAATCCAAGTCGAACACACCCTTTGCATCCTTGTGGTCTCCCACAACAACCGCGTCACCCGTGAGACAGAGGACATTTCTAACGCCCCGACTGTAAGCAAAGAAAAGGTCAGCCTGTAGCGCCAATCGATTGCGATCCCGGCACGTCATCTGCAAAATCGGCTCACCGCCCAACTCCTTGACCAATATCGCGCCGCCCAGAGATGGGTACCTCAGGACGGAACTTTGATTGTCCGTTACGTTCAGACCGTCGACACGGTCCTTAAGCAACTCAATGTGGTGTTTCACCGGTTCAAGGTTCACTCCCTTGGGGGGCCCTATTTCAGCGGTGACGACGAACTTTCCGGAGTCAAGAGCTTCTTTGAATCGACTCATAAGCCACCTCTTTCCGAGTAACGGGCTCTATGCACGCTCGTTCTGTTGCAGCGGCCCTCTGGAATTTGCTCCAAATCTTCATTCTACTGCGCGGCAGCCTCTTCTCGGGAGTGAGTCAGATTAATGATTCCCGGTCTTAGGACGGCATTGTGAGACTTGGGGGCATGGTACCGCTTCATGCGATCAAGTCGCCCCTGACTTCTAAGCCGGTTATAGATCAAGGTCCACGCGCACTCGCGGCCATTGCCGACTTCACATTTCCCATTGTTAGTCCCGCCACAGGGACCGTTGAGGAGACCCTTGTGGCAAGCTGTCACAGGACATATTCCCGCTGTGTCCACCAAGACGCACTCGCCGCATTGCATGCAGATTTCCGAATATTGGCCTGCGGGTCCTTCTTTCCCAATGAAGAGCGTGTCAAGAGCGGGAGCAATGGGTTTCTTGAGCTGTAAAGCGGTGGTCTGAACGCCGAAAGCGCAGGACATGACCAAAACCACATCCGCGGCTCGCAACTCATTCCTGAATGCCTGTCTCATCTCGCCGGTTACCTCATCGCAGCCTGTCGGAGGCACAGCGACACCTGTAACTATCTTTCCGGCTACCGTGAGTTTTTCCGCCATAGCCGCGACTTCATCAACGCCGCCGGTGTGGCACAGGGTTGCGCATGTTCCACAGCCCACAATGAACACTCTGGTGTCCAACGAAATATCCTCCAGAATTTCCTCGAAAGGCTTCTGGCGCGTGATTGTTTTCATGTTTGTCCTCTCGTGGAGAAACTTCCTATTTGGGCGCTACAAATGATGACGTTTTCACGCCGGAGCCCTGGGTTCCGGCGCTCAGCATGTGTTGCGGACGAGGTGTTTCTCTGAATCCTCCTCCATCTCTCTCATGTGTTCAAGATCGCATCTCAAGCACCGGGATGCCTCAGCGCGAGCGTTTTCAGGAGTGAAGCCCATTTCGAACTCCTCGAATCCGATAATCCTGTCTTCGGGACGCTTGCGTGGCATAGAGACTCTGCTTCTAACCGAGTCCAGTTTCTCCGGGTCAGTAGGGGGCTCAGGGCGGAGAGCATACTGTTCGTCTCTGATGATCAAAGGTTCTTTGACGCCTCTAAAATAGCGATCAATACTCAAAGCGGCCCGTCGACCGGCGGCTATAGCGTGTACAGCCATAGATGCCCCCGTAGCAAAATCTCCACCGGCAAAGATCCAGGGAATGTTGGTCTGAAGTGAATGCGGGTTTACTTTCAACGCTCCCCACGACACTTTCTCCAGTTGGAAATCGGGTGGCAAGAAGCTCAGATCGGGCGCTTGGCCTACCGCGGGAATGACCATGTCAGCTTCAAGGAAAAACTCGCTGCCTTCTATGGGAACGGGCCGTCTGCGCCCTGAATCGTCCGGTTCGCCCAATTCCATGCGGATGAAGCTTACTCCTTTCAATTGGCCGTCGTCAGACTCTATCCTGGTCGGCGAAACCAAAAACTGAAATTCCACCCCTTCCTCGTGAGCCTCACGAAACTCGATGGACGATACAGGCATCTCCTCTCTGGAACGTCGATAGAGCACAGTGACGTGCTTCGCTCCTTTGCGCAACACGCTCCGTGCCGCATCAATGGCTGTGTTACCTCCACCTATAATGAGGACCCGATTGCCAATGGGCACGTGCTCCAGAATCTTGACGTCCCTGAGTAGTTGTATCCCTTGGACAAGCCCTTCGATGTCTTGATCCTCTCCTGGAATGCCTAGTTTCTGACTCCTGTGTGCGCCGGCGGCAATGAAGACCGCATCAAATCCTTCGGCCCGGAGATCGTCCACTGTGTGATATTCGTTAATTGGGCTATCGTACAAGATTTCCACACCTTTAGCCTCGATGTACGAAATCTCGCGTTGCAGGACTTCTCCGGGCAATCTGAACTCAGGCACCCCGACCGCAAGCATCCCTCCACCTGACGGAAGCGCCTCGAAAACAGTCGTTTGATAGCCCATCCTGGCAAGGAAGTAGGCGCAAGTCAGCCCGGCTGGACCGGCCCCCACTACGGCCACGCTTTGCTTTTTTGTGATGGGAAAAGGATCGGGGTTTTCCTTGAAGTTTTCGTAAAACCAATCCGCGGCAAAGCGTTTCAAATATCTTATGGATACGGGCTGATCGACTTCTCCCCGGCGGCACTTGCTTTCACATGGGTGATGGCATATTCGGCCGCAAATCGCCGGGAATGGATTGTGTTCACGGATGACCTCGACCGCCTTTGCATAGTCGCCTTGGCCGATAAAAGCTACATAGGCCGGCACATCAATTCCGGCCGGGCAAGCGTGTTGACATGGAGAAAGAACCAGCGCATCGCAGACGCCGGCCGGACATCTCTTTGATACGATATGAGCCTCGTATTCGCTTCTGAAATGACGCAAAGTCGAAAGCACGGGATTCGAACAGGTTTGTCCCAGACCGCAGAGACTGGTTTTCTTCACCAGTAGCGCAATACGTTCCAGCCGGTCCAAATCCTCCATGGTCCCTTCGCCCCTGGTGATTCGCGTCAAGATTTGCAGCATTTGGCGTGTGCCGATACGGCAGGGTGAACACTGCCCACAAGACTCCTCAGCAGTGAACGAGAGAAAGTACCGGGCAACCTCCACCATGCAAGTGTTTTCGTCCATTACCACCATGCCGCCGGAACCCATGATCGCTCCGACACCTTGAAGAGAATCGTAATCCACGGGCAAGTTGAGAAATTTCTCAGGAATACAGCCTCCGGAAGGTCCCCCCATCTGAACGGCTTTGAATTTCCTGTCCTTGGGAATTCCCCCTCCTATATCGAACACGATGTCCCGAATGGTCACGCCCATAGAGACCTCTACGAGACCTGTGTTTTCCACCTTGCCCGTAAGTGAAAAGATCTTAGTGCCCTTGGACTTGTCGGTCCCCACGGATGCGTAAACCTCGGGCCCCATCGATATTATGTGAGGCACATTGGCGAGAGTTTCGACGTTGTTGATCACAGTCGGGCAGCCGAAAAGACCGCTTTGAACAGGAAACGGCGGCCTGGGTCTCGGCATTCCCCTTTTTCCTTCGATGGACGCGATGAGGGCCGTTTCCTCACCGCACACAAAGGCTCCGGCTCCCTGGTAAAGACGGATGTCAAAGCCGAATCCGCTATTAAGAATGTTGTCGCCCAGGAGTCCAAGCTGTCTGGCCTGGTCAATACCTATCGCTACACGTTCCACTGCCAGCGGGTACTCCGCGCGGCAATATACATAACCTTGCCCGGCGCCTATTGCATAAGCTCCAACGATCATGCCCTCTATCACGGAATGTGGGTTCCCTTCCAGGATAGACCGGTCCATGAATGCTCCAGGATCGCCCTCATCTGCATTGCATATGATGAACTTTCGGTCCCCGCTCGCCGACCGTGCGAACCGCCACTTCACGCCGGTTGGAAAGCCGCCGCCGCCTCGTCCTCGCAATCCCGCTCTTTCAATGGTGTCTATGACTCGATCCGGTTCCCATGAAAGGACCTCTTCCAAAGAAGCGTATGCGCCAAAAGCAATGGCATCTTCGATAGATAACGGGTCGAGGACACCATTGAGGGATAGAACAGTCCTATGCTGCTTGGCATAAAATGGCACTTCCGACTCATACACGAAACGCCGTTCGGCGCCCAAATCCGAGAGCAGTAACCGCCCAAGAATATTACTCTTGCCAACGGTCTCAGAAACCACCTCAGGGACATCCTCAGGCGAGACTCTCTGATAGAAGATGCCTTGGGGCCTTATCGTGACCAAAGGACCTCGTTCGCAAAAGCCCCGACACCCGACCCGTTTAACAGCGACTCTCTTCTCGAGTCCCTGTTCTCGCAGTTCCTTTTCAAAACGCAATATTACTTCTTCCGCTCCCCATGCGCGACAGCCTGTGGCCGCGCATACAGCTATTTCCACCACGGAAGGATCTCGCTTGCGTTTTGCTGCTAACCGGAAACCGGCAAGCTCACTAGCGGACTTTAAACGACCCATAGCATCACCATATTATGGGAGGCCCTTGAGTACGGCCTCAATCCTCCCAGAGTTGAGCTTTCCATAATAGGTCTTGTTGACTACCATGACTGGACTCAAGGCGCAGGCCCCTAAGCAAGCTACGGTTTCCAATGTAAACCGCATATCGTCCGAAGTCTCGCCATCCTTTAGGCCAGTGAATTTGACCACGGACTGGAGCACGGTGCGCGCGCCCCGGACGTGACAAGCGGTCCCCCGACAAACGCGTACGACATATCGGCCTCGAGGCGCCGTATAAAACTGCGCATAGAATGAGGTTATCCCTGAGATCTCGGAAGGGAAGACACCCAGGCGACCCGCTACCGGTCCTATAGTCTCCGGGGGAACATAACCAAATTCATCCTGGATGGCTTGGAGCACCGGGATCAGGTTCTCTCTAACCGGTTTTACTCCCTCGAGAAGCTTCATGAGTCGCCCGATATCCAAGTTTTGCGTCATCACTCCTCCAACAGCTCAACGGACGCGAAGATGCTATCCCATCCTGGCGGTCGCTCTCCGTCAGACCAGGACAGGAGACGCTCAAGAAGATATCTGGGACCGCCGCTCGGAACGACGATTCCCGAGCGCGGAACCGCGGAATCAAACATCAGTCGTAACTCTACTTGGCCCACATCGGTGCGCAGCGCTACCCTCTGTCCCTCATCAGCCCCTATTTTTGATGCATCCGCGGGATTTATCCGTCCCACGTCTTCTTTGGCAAATCGGGCCAGCCTGAACGATTGGCTTGAAACCACACCGAAACCCGGATGGGTGAGCCGCTCTTCGGGGAATATTTTCCAAGGATGCCCGGAACACACTTCAGGAGCCGGAAAGGAATCGGGGGACACGTACGCGACGTATCCGGGTTCACCTGATTGTTGGACCGCCTCAGCGTGTCGGCCGCCGCCTATCGGCAATCGGAGACCTCCCGACCTTCCGGCGCCTCTCCAAGACAGGTCTGCCCACGTCGGACAGACTGTTCGCATCTCCTCAAATATATCTTTTGCAGTGAGGAAGCCCATCGCGGTCCCCATTCTTCCTGCAAGGTCCACAAGGAATCGAGCATTGGGGCGTGCGGTTCCCGGTGGATCGGCGATCTTTGATAACCGCTGTACCCGACCCTCAATATTTGTGTATGTCCCATCGGCCTCAGTGATCGCTGTCAGCGGAAACACGAACCCTGCCGCTTCTCTCTCTCCAGCGGGAAACATTCCCGTCCGAACAACGAGGTCGATTCCGTCAAGCGCCTTCTTTGCCCGCTCCGTATCGGGGAAACATGTCAAGGGATCGACTCCGAGGAACAAGAGCGCTCGGAGTTTGCCCTCTTCGGCTGCGCGGAGCATTCCCATGGCGTCAAGGCCTCTATCGACTGAAATCTCTGATTGCCATATGTCGCGTAAAGTCTCTCGGGCCTCAGGGTCTTCAAGAGGAAAGCCGCCCGGAAGACGATCCGGCGCGCATCCCATTTCCCATGCGCCCAGTTCGTTGGGACCTTGGAAAAGGGCAAAAATGCTCTCGGGCTGGCCGCACAAGAAGGCGAGGTTTGCCGCCAGGCGCCCCAAAATAACGCCCTTAGCGGACCTGGCAAGCATTGGGCCGATCAGAAGAACAAGCTTTCTATCTTTGCCCATAAGGCGTGCGGCTTCTTTTATGTCTCCTCGAACAACCAGCTCCTCCAGGTGGACGCGGGAGAAAAGCTCATCAACGTTTTGCACACGATTCTGAAGAAAGTCGTCATGCTGGAGACCGGTAGCGACCAGTTCTTTCATCAGTTGCATCATGAGCTGTGGGAGGTGATTGGTATCTTCTTTGAAGTGGATGCGAGCAAATGGGCTGAGACTGGTCCTGAGCTCATCGAACTGAATAAGGGCTGCGCCTTTGTTGCGAACGGCCTGCCTTATGTTCCGTGCTACTATGGGGTGGGTATAGTCGGGCCTAGCCAATAGCAAGCAAATGGTATCAGCTTCCAGTATCCGTTCCAAGGACCCCAGAGGCTTAACCCTTCTGAACGACATGGCAAGCCCCTGTTCAAGCGCGCTGGAAGAGAATCTCGCAGTGGAATCAACATGAGGTGTGCTTATCGCGGATCTCGCAAACCGTGCGGCTAGATAGTATTCCTCGTTCGTACAATCCGTTCCTGCAATGACGCCAACGCTTGACGGACTGTATCGGCTCACAATTGCGTGCAACCGGTGAGCAACTTCTCCGAGAGCTTCGTCCCACGACGACTTGACAAAATTCCCTTCGCTGTTCCTGATTAGTGGATCAGAAAGCCGGGCCGAAGAAGAAAGGGCATCTTGTCCATAATGTCCACGCACACAAAGAGACGGGCCGTTCACAGGACTTCCGGGGATCCCTCTGGCCCCAACCACTACCCCGTCAGCTAGCTCGTAATCCACGCGGCAGCCGACGCCACAATATGAGCACACTCCTGCGGCGAACGAGTGGCCGGAGCTTATGGAGATCCGGTCTCTCTCTGCTAGCGCATCGGTGGGGCATACGCCAACACACGAACCGCAGAAATTGCATTCAGACTCTTCCAGGGGCGTGTCGTCCGACGTGCCCGGATGACTTTCATAGCCGCGATCCATGTATTCGATGGCGCCCACCGCCTCGAATTCTTTGCACATGCGAATGCACCGTCCACAGAGGACACACTTGGTCAAATCACGTGCTATAAAAGGATTGAGTTCCCGTATAGGCCGCCAGCGCCTTAGAGCGTCCATTTCCGGATCGCAGACACCATGTTCTTTGGCTAACGCTCGCAGCACGCACTCATTGCCCTTACTGCACACAACGCAAGCCGAAGGATGATCGGAAAGAATCAGTTCCAGGACGTCTCGTCTCGCTGAGATCGCCGCCGGAGAGTGAGTCATGATCTCCATTCCCTGGCTGATGGGCGTGACACAGGAGGCAAGGAGTCTGCCACTCTTTACATCCTCCACAAGACATACCCGACAGGCTCCTGCGTTTCTCAGGAGAGGATGATGGCACAAAGTCGGTATATCCACACCCGCCTGTTTAGCCAGATCCAAGATCGTTGTGCCGGCAGGTCCCGCAACTTCACGTCGGTTCAGAGAAATGGTGACAGTCTCCACTTTGGTCCTCCGTTAGACAAGCGAATACCAGAGCAGATTCCGAAATCCGGACAGAAACGTCCACAAGAGGAGAGAAGAGCAGCAGGCGATTTGCAGGATCAGCCGATCTTAAGAAACCTCATTGAGAAGTCTCGAATCGGCGAGTCATCGCTTGATTTTCTGAATGAGTGGGCCTATCTTGTTTTCCCACCCAAAAGGAGCGATGTGAACCCCAGCGCACAGGTGTTTCAGCGAATCTATAATCTCCAAAGTGATCTTAGCCGACCCATCAAATTTGACGGGGGCCTTCTCGATTGCTTGTATAAGGTGTTCAGGAATATTTATCCCGCCGTAACGTTCCAACAGACGGGCTTCCATTGCCGTGTGAAGCATGATGACTTCAGCTATTACGGGAATGCCTAATGGAGCCACCTTCTTCACAAAGGCAGCAAATTGGTCCACATCAAACACTGGGGTAGTAATGAAATATTGAGCGCCTCCACCTGCCAACTGCTCCATCTCTCGCAGTTCCATGTCAGGAACTCTCGCACCCGCGGTCGCGTCCACCCCGGATCCTATGAAAAAAGTCCTTTCAGTATCTAGATCTTTCCCATGTATGTCCGTACCTTTCTGCAATCCATCGATCACAGAAAAGAATTTCCCCATATCCACATGAAAAAACATTAATTCTTGAAGAGAATCCCCTGAGACCCGGTAATCTTGCGTGAATACCAGGAGGTTTTGGACTCCAACTGAAGAGGCGTGGACTAGAGCATCCTGGATTTCCAACCGGTTTCGATCTCTGGTGGTTACCTGAAAAACCGGATCAAATTTCTTCTCGCGAAGGAGACGGCACAAGGTCAGTGAATCGCTCACAGCCGCATCCGCGGCAAAAGGCTGAAACCGAATACCATCTACCCGCCCCCACAAATTGAAAATTTGCTCAAGATAATCTTCGGGCGACTTATCCTGAGGAAGATATATTTCGGATGTAACCACAAACCGCTTGCTTGCCAGCGCTTCCTTGAGGCTCATGATCCAAATCTCCTCCGCAACATCTATATCCGCTTAAGCAACGCCAAGAAGGCTTGATACTTCTTTCTTCAGCTTCTCCAAGGGCAAAGGTTTAGAAAAACAGACATCAGCGCCCTTCTGTTTCATCTTCTCAAAATTTTCCTCATCCATATACGCGGAAAGGACCATGATTTTTATGTGACTCGTGGCGGCGTCCTGCTTGATCTTTCTGCAAACTTCGAAGCCGTCAATGTCGGGCATCATGATGTCCAGTATCAATAGATCCGGTCTGAAATGGCTTACCTGAAGACCCGCTTCAAAGCCGTCCGACGCTGAGAGAATCTCATAATTGTGTGGTTCTTCTTCGAGCGCGGTAACGATAGTCTCAACAATCAACTTATCGTCGTCTACAACAAGAATCTTCTTTCGCTCCTCCTGCTGGAATTCTGTCGGAATCGGCATTCCTTTTTTCCGAAGAAACGTGTCAAGATCCTGCTTCTTGATCCGACGATGGCCGCCAACGGTCCGAAAGGCGACTATGTGTCCCTCGTCGATCCAATTCGATATAGTCTTAGGCGAAACGCTGCAGTATTTACTTGCCTGATAAACGGTCAAAACTTCCATCTGCCGATCCTCACTCCATTTCAATGGAATGGATTTTCTACTATTACCAGTATTACCAGAATTTCCGATTTGTCAAGAAAATTTTTCACGGCGGTTATTCAGGTCGTCGAGAAGTTATAATCCATACCAATGCTTCCAGCCTAGGCCAACAGCTATAGCTTTGTTTTGTTCTGCTTTACTTTTGCGGATTAGAATTAATCGGAAAAGCCGGAAAGAAGGGCTATCTTCGCAGGACCGGTTTAAAGATCAGGGCCGGCAATATGCCACGTGGGGGCTGCGCAGGACCGGTAATTGAAGGGATCGTCCGGACTAAAGGACTGACTTTCTTCGTCAGATCAGCCCCGATGACCGCCATGAGAATCTTGTACGTAACAGGAAATACAGTCGGCGTGGAGACACAAATGCATTCCTGTGCAATTATGTGGAGCTTTGTTGCAAAAAGACTTCCACTCTATTTCGTCCATTCCTTTTTGCATTGTACAACGCTGTATCCGCTTGTTTCAGTAATGTGGTCAAGTCGGACGAACTTTGTCCGGTTACTGTTATCCCGATACTAACAGTTAAGTTCAGGGGGGGACCGCCATTTGCGATAGGAGTTCCGGCCAGATTCCCACGTAGCCGCTCAGCTACATGAACAGCCTGCTCCAATCCAGTTTCAGGCAATGCAATGACGAATTCTTCACCTCCAATACGGGCGAAAATATCAACTTTGCGAAGCACAGCCGAGACGACTTCAGCCACTTTCTTAAGCGCTCGGTCACCCACTTCGTGACCGTACGCATCGTTTACGGCCTTGAAGTGGTCCAGATCTATCATCATAATGGCTAGTGCGCCTCCATATCGTCTTGCACGCTCTAATTCATGACCCGCAAGGTACATAAAATGCCTTCTGTTCCAGATGTTGGTGAGACTGTCCGTTAGGGCAAGTTTGCTAAGTCGCTCTTCGAAGGCTTTGCGCTCCGTGATATCTCGTGCGACATGCACGAACATTTTTGCGCCCTGGTTTCCATTTCGAAGAGGAGTCACTGAAACAAGAAAGGTCCCTCCCAGTCGGTTTTCGAATATTTCCGCCGAATGCTCATTGCCGTCTTTAAGACTCTGCCGGAGAGGACATCCGGGGACAGCTTCATCTGTTCCGTGACAGACCTCGTGACAGTTCAAGCCGATCGCATCCCTAGGGTGTATATTCAGTTTTTCCGCCATTGCTCTGTTAATTCGAAGGATTTTATGATTTTGATCGATGATGGCGATAAGGTCCGGGACTGTGTCGAAGGTCTGTTCCCACTCACGCTTGGCCTTCTCGATTGCCTTTTCAACACGTTTGCGTTCGTTGACTTCACGGTGCAGGCTTTCGTTAGCCATAACCAGCTCGTCCGTCCGTTCGGCCACCTGGTCTTCGAGCATGTGCTGAAAGTTTCTCTGCATCATTGAGTACCTGTCCGCAAGAGCCAGCGCAAAAAACATCCCTTGAAACAGGTAAGCGATTTTCAGCATCTGGGTCAGCACGAAGTTGTATGGGACAAAACCTACCATCACACCGACATGGACGAACGCAATGACCGGAAATTGGACATGAGCCAGAAATAAGTATCGAGCGTGAGACTCGCCCCAGTACCACATCAACCCGATTACAATGGGCAGGATCCAAGCCAGAGCAGGGCCATAAATCTGGGCAAAACGGTTACCAACATAGAAGTTGACGACATACAGGACTGCATTAAGCACGGCAAGCACCAGGAAAAAATCAAGAACTCTATAGAGAATGGGGTACTTCGCCCTGGCATCCATGAAAGAGCACACAAAAACTATGTTGAAGACAAACGTCAGCGCCATCCCTGATGTGAAAAGATGCAATATCGTTTCAGGTTGAGAAAGAATTTGCGCCCTGGGAGCAAGGCCGCTGAATCCCAACTGGTTAATGGCGACACCGGCAATCGTCAAGATGTAGTAAAGGTAAGCCCTTTGCCGAAGAATTGACCAGGCGAACAGGCTGTAAACGATCAGAAAGCCCAACGCTCCGAAAAAGAATCCATTGATCAGATACTCTACGAGTTCTCCGCGCTGATGAGCCCCTTCCGTTAACAGATCCAAGGGTACCCTTATAGGCGTCCGGGACTGTACTCGTATGAAGATCGTTTTCTCTTCATCTGGAGAAAAATCAAGGCGTAGAATCGGGTAGCGGCCTTGAGAAACTCTCTTGTCCCAAGGGACCCGTGCGCCGCTACGATGTTTTTCGATGTGAGAACTTTGATTGGAAGTGACGTAAAAATCGACAAAATCCAAATATTGGTTGGCAATCTGCAAATCGACGGTTACGAGACCCGGGGTCTCATTCTCCAGGACCAGTTTGACCCAATACACGGATTGGGAGTAACCCAGGCTCGGCGCGGCTTCGGGCACGGAACGGAACGTCTTTTCCCGAACAACGTTAATGGTTTCCTTTGCAGTCTTGTCCTCATAGAGGGCTACGTGACCTTTTAAGTCGAACTTTTCGGTCTCTCTATTAAGCTTTAAGGGAACAGGCACGCTGTCCGCAAAAGCTGACAAGCAAGAGCAGGCCACCACTAACACGATAGTCAATATTGACAACAGAATTCGGGCCGGGAAGCCTCGCCGAATCTCAGGAGAAAAGCCGGAATTCTCCGGATGCAATGAGGCGTGACAGTCCGAGTTCCACGGTTCAAATTTGGTAGGTCCCGGCCTTATACAGACGCGTCGTCTTATCATTCTTTCTTTTGCTTCGCCGTTCGATAAGGATGAATCACCGGACCGCATTCGATGATTCGTAATACATTACCCCAACTGTTTGCGAAGCAATTCCCATACCATCTTCTACGTGACCTTAAAGGTATCGAGGAATGGACTAGTATTATACAATCATTTTAGTATCATAAGTAAGTTGGAATGTGAAGAGGAAGGTGGGAGTAACTGTAAGTGGCGATGAGCCAAAAGCGCTCGATTTCTCGGACATGACTACAAACACTAATTAAGACAATATGTTATTTGTGAGCCGATTGGGCTCTGCGCGACTGCTTTGAGCATTTCATTTGATGACATAGCCATGTAAATGGGCAAGGAAACGTGTTGACAGAATTTTTAGGGTCTCGTAGCATAAAATCGCTTTGGTGATATGAGCTTAACTGGATAACCCAGAATACTCACCTTTCTCCGGAAAAGCCGGAATCGGATCAGAGGCAAAAATGAACGACGACAGTTTCCTCAAGGGAAAGCGAATTCTCGCGGTAGACGATGAAACGGACGTGTTGGAAATCGTCAATGAACAACTTCATAATGTCGAGGTGGTCACCGCGGACAATTATAGTCGAGCCAAGGAACTCCTGGAATCGGAAAAATTCGACCTGGTCATCCTTGACATCATGGGTGTAAAAGGGTTTGAATTGCTGAAGATTTGCGGTGATCGAAAGCTACCGGCCGCGATGCTTACCGCCAGGGCTGTCACTATTGACGCCATAAATCAATCATTGAAGCTCGGCGCGGTTTCTTTCTTGCCAAAAGACGAGTTGGGAAACCTTCGGGCGCTCGTGTCGGAAATTCTTGAAGGCCTGGAGCAAGGAAAGAGCCACTGGACGAAACTGTTTGACCGCTTGGGGCCGCTCTTGAAAGAAAAGTTCGGCATAATCTGGCAGGACCTGGAAAAGCCGATGCCTCCTCCCACGTACTACGGCTGACGATGGGGATTGACCGGGGGATTTTGTGAGAAAGGGTGGAAAGTCGAAAGGGGTCAAGTCTACTCTTGACTCATGTTGAGCTGTCGCTCAAGCTCTTTCAAACATCTCCTCAGCCTGCTATCCCTCTTGATCGAGTCCTCCATTCGAGAAACCACACTGCTCACGCTGCTGTACTTGCCCAGACCAAAAGCTTGGCCTATCGTGGCCAGAGTCTTTCCCGAACAACGCCTGGCGAGATAGATAGCC
>Ga0172371_10001578_pt1 | contig 36300 bp, 32 predicted proteins | sample Lak12m_FD_114543 | JGI IMG/M metagenome (GOLD analysis project Ga0172371, IMG submission 114543) | Freshwater microbial communities from Kabuno Bay, South-Kivu, Congo - kab_022012_12m | ecosystem: Environmental > Aquatic > Freshwater > Lake | place: Democratic Republic of the Congo: South-Kivu... | reverse complement strand
GAAAAGTGTTATCTTTTTAACGAGAAGTACAACAATTACAGATTCCATCAATCTTTGAGTTACAATACACCCAGAGAATATTTTGAAAAGAAACAAGTGTACGGCATCTAGTGGTCCAGTACATAGGGTTGACACGTGTTAAAATCAGAGATATACTCCCGTTGCTGCCTATAGGGCAGTTTTTTATGGCTACCACAGTTGATCCAATTGACAATAGTTCATCGTTAACCGCTTCACAAAAAGTGGTGGCCACTATTCTCGGTGTAGTCGTCATCGTATTTTTTGTTTTGCTAATTGTTGGTGTAGTTCGTCTTGTAAAAAAAGTCCAACTACCTGGAACCACAAAAGCACCTACGGTTGCTACTTCTGACCAAGGTCAAAATATAACACAAGATAAAGCCGTCATTCGAGAAAATACTTCGTCATATTCAGCTATGCCAACCACGGGCCCCAGAGAAGATATGATGTTTTTCCTAGGTTTCTTAATGGTTTCTGGGCTGGGGGCAATTGTAGTTTCCAAGAAATTCTTCTAAGATGTTCCTGTGAAGGAATTTCTAGCGCACCTTTTTATCCCTCGTCAATCAAATAAACACCGGGCAAGGGCTTTACATTTTTCAAGCCTTCTCTTCTACATTGTGTTAGTTGGTATTCTTCATGTCAGTTTAAGTTTTATTCCGAGTAAGACTGGTTTAATTTTAGGATATGCCAGTAACATCACAGTTAATGATCTGTTAAAAGATACAAATGAAAAAAGAGCGGAAAATGGTTTATCACCAGTTGTATTAAACGATCAATTAAGTCAAGCAGCTGCCTTAAAAGCAGCTAATATGTTTGCTGAACAATATTGGGCTCACGTGGCCCCATCCGGAAAAGATCCATGGTATTTTATTCGCCAAATTGGTTATAACTATCTTTATGCGGGGGAAAATTTAGCTCGTGATTTTCCAGATAGTAAATCGGTTGTTGATGCCTGGATGAACTCTCCGACGCATCGGGAAAACATTGTTAATTCGCGATACAAGGACATTGGGTTCGCTGTGGTTAACGGAAAATATGGTAGCTATGAAACCACCTTGGTGGTTCAGATGTTTGGTACTAGACCGGGTGGAGCGCCGACGGTTGAGACAAACGACGTTGTAGTGAAACCGGAAAATGTTAAACCGTTAGTTGTTCAGAGTGTTCCGGTTGATTTAGGTGTCCATGGAACTGAATCTGTCAAAACTACCCCCACAAATCAAGTTATTGATGTATTTAAAGTTACCAAAATTGCATTACTCGGTTTAAGTATTTTTCTCCTGCTACTTTTAGTTTGGGACGCATTTTTGGCCTATCACAGAAAAGCGGTGCGAATATCAGGTCATAATTTCGCCCATTTTTTGATTTTAATGGCGGTTGTTTTAACAGTTCTTTTAATTAAACGAGGAACGATTATTTAAATCAGATGCGAAAAAAGCTACATTTGACAGTTCACCACGGAATTGATTTTTTAATCCTGTTAATTATTATTGGTTTGGGTTTTGGCGGACTTATTTTCTTTCGTAACCAACTGACAACCCAAATTAGCGTTTCCATAATAATGTCAGTACTTTACGTAATTTGGGGAGTGGTTCATCATCATCATGAAAATAACTTGACTCTGGAAGTAGTTTTGGAGTATATTGCCATGGCTGCCTTGGTCGCGTTTATCCTGATTATTTTTCTTTTGAGAGTTTAGATTAAATGAAGGCAATTATTCCTACCGGTGGTCGAGGTACACGGATGCAACCCGTGACTTTCTCTTCTAATAAACATTTTATTCCCATTGCTAATAAACCACTAATTTTTTATCCGATTGAAACAATTGCCGAAACAGGAATTAAAGAAATTGGTATTACCTATAACCCAGAAACATATGAACAAGTTAAATCTTTGTTGGGTGATGGTTCGCAATGGGGTTTAACGTTCACCTATGTTCTTCAAGAAAAACCGATTGGTTTGGCCAATATTGTGGAAGTTTGCGAAGAATTTTTGCATGGCGACCCGTTTGTTTTTCACTTAGGAGACAACATTTTTGCTGATGGAATTGTGGAACAAGTTGATTATTTTCGGAAAAACAAACCCAATGGATTAGTGACCATGATTCATCACAAAGATAATACCAGAATGGGTGTCCCCTATTTCGATGATCGCGGGAGATTGGTCAAATATGTGGAAAAACCTGCTAATCCTCCTCACGATTTTGCTATTCCTGGGTTATATTTTGCTGATAGTAATTTTTTCAAAGCGTTCAAAGGAAAAGATCGCATTCAGCCGTCAGCGCGAGGAGAGTATGAAATCCCAGCGCCTTTTCAATGGTTAATTGATCATGACTACAAAGTAGAAGTGGTGGAATATAAAGGAAAATGGCTCGATCCAGGAAAATTTGATGATTGGATTAAAGCCAATCAATATATGTTGGATACTCGTTTAGTGGGTAATGCCGAAGGTTTACCTGATACTGGGTCCGTGTTCGAAAATCGGGTACAAGTTGGGGAAAATTGTAGCATCGTTAACTCCCAAGTTCGTGGTCCAGTGGTAATTGGTGACAACGTCGTCATTAAAAATTCTTACATTGGTCCATACACTTCAATTAGAGATGAAACAGTGGTCGAGGATAGTCATGTGGAAAATAGTGTTCTCATGGATGGAGTTAAAATTTTGAATGTTGACCAACCAATTGACTGCAGTTTAATTGGTTCACAGACAGTGGTAACTAAGGGGAATCGACCAACCTCAACCGTGAAGCTTTTTGTGGGGAATAAATGCCAGATTGAACTTTAGTTACCTGTTTGACAAAGACCAACCATTCTTCTAAAGCAATGTGGACTACATAGTTCGCAAGCACTATCTAAAATGACGACCTGACGTGGAGGTTCGTGATCACCACCGTTGTCGGTTAAATCAAATACTGCCCCATTGAGATATACAAGTTGTAATCTTCCGCATCCACGGCAACTTTGTGCTTTCCCTGGTCTTACTTCGGGTGCTATATTTATAAATCCCATAGTCCTATAACACGGATTATACACCTTGGTTTAATCGTTGCCAACTACCGGACTAAAATACAACTTTTGTCTTGAATTAATTAGTGATAGAATGCGAAAAGTTAAACTTAAAGATTGAAATTAACTGATGAAAATTTTAGTTACTGGGGGAGCGGGGTTTATCGGAAGTAATTTTATTCGCCATTGGTTGAGCGCTCATCCTTCGGATCAAATCGTTAACCTCGATAAGCTAACCTACGCTGGACACCTATCTTCAACAAAAGACTTTTCGGACAACTCAAACTACACATTCATAAAGGGAGACATCACTAATCCCAAACTAGTGAATGAAGTAATGAATGGCATTGACATGGTGGCTCATTTTGCTGCCGAAAGCCATGTTGATCGTTCCATTTTGCACGCAACCGAATTTGTTAAAACGAACGTTCTAGGCACCATGAATTTATTGGACGCAGCTTTAAAAAATAAAGTAAAAAGATTTCACCATGTGTCCACTGATGAAGTATTTGGCGCATTGCCTTTGGATACCGAGGAAAAATTTAATGAACACACCCCTTACAATCCCCATAGTCCCTATTCGGCATCAAAAGCAGGCTCAGATCATCTTGTCAGAGCATATTTCACCACTCATGGATTGCCAGTAACAATTACTAATTGTTCGAATAACTATGGTCCATTTATGGATCCGGAAAAATTATTTCCAAGGTTTATTACTAATCTATTAACTGGTAAGAAAGTCCCTGTTTATGGCGATGGAAAATATGTGCGCGATTGGCTTTATGTCAAAGATCATTGTCGCGCAATTGAATTAGTGTTGTTAAAGGGTGAACCGGGTGAAACCTATTGTGTTGGTGGACAGACTAAACTCTATAATAATTTGGAAGTAACCATGATGATTCTAAAATATCTTGGGAAAGATGAGTCATTTATCGAACATGTAGCGGATCGGGCAGGACATGATCGAAAATATGCTGTCGATTGGACTAAGATAAATCAAAAATTAGGCTGGAAACCAGAACATGATCTTGACGAATGGCTCCAAAAGACGATAGATTGGTATAAGGAAAATGGTTGGTGGTGGAAACCTTTGAAAAAAAGAGCAGAATCAATATACAAAAAAAATTAAAAAAATATGCAAGACACAAAAAATGTGGATCTACCAGAATACGTTAAAACCACTTCCTTGGAAGGCGTTCTCTTGATAGAACGACCTGTCTATGGTGATGACCGTGGTGATTTTCAAGAAGTTTGCCGACTACCGGATTTGGAGAAAGTTTTGGGTTACGAAATTAATATTAGGCAAATTAATCGATCGGTGAATAAACCAAACGTGTTGCGGGGGATTCATGTTGCACCATGGGGTAAACTAATCTACTGTTATCAGGGAAAAGTGATGCAAGTGGTTTTAGATGTCCGGGAAGGGTCTCCAACTTTTGGGAAAGCATTTAGTTGCTTTTTGGGAGAAGATGAAGAACGAACAATTTGGCTTCCGCCAGGATTTGGTAATGCCTTCTGTGTTGTAAGTGAAGGGCCTGCTGTTTATGGTTATGCCGTTACTTCAGTGTTTGAAGCAGGAAAGGAATTTTGTGTTTCTTGGAAAGATGAAAATGTAATGAAACAAATTCAATGGCCCTTAACCAGCCCGATTGTAAGTGAAAAGGATAACACCAGCCAAACCTTAAAAGAACTCTTTCCCAATACAAAAATCACCATATGAAAATTCTTGTCACCGGTTCCACAGGGTTAGTGGGTTCGCGTTTTGTCGAACTTTCTGAGTTCAAGAATTCACTGCTTCTTCCCAATGAATCAGAAATGGATATTACCAGTGCTGATAAGGTTAAAGAATATTTTTCTCAGAATAATCCCGATGCGGTGATTCATTTTGCCGCTTTCACTAATGTTGCCGAGGGTGAAAACCAGCGAGACGATAAGGGCGGTTTATGTTGGAAAATTAACGTGGACGGAACACAGCATCTTCTTAATGCTATTGATAAGAATAAGACTCACTTTATTCAAATTTCCACTGATTATGTTTTTTCTGGATCTAAAGAAACTCCAGGGCCATACGCTGAAAATCATGCGGTGGATTTAAATTCGGGAAAATTGACTTGGTACGGTTATACAAAAGCGATGGCCGAGCAATCTGTAAAAGATATGTTGGGTGATAAAGGCACAATCCTTCGGATCAATTATCCAGTAAGAGCGAAATTTTCCGGAAAGGCTGACTATTTACGCAAACCTTTAAAACTTTTTGATGAGGGAAAACTTTATCCCATGTTTGCAGACCAACAAGTATCTTTCGCGTTAATTGATGAAATCGCAGTAACACTTGATAAGTTGCTTAACCTAAAATTAGGAGGAATTTTTCATGCTAGTTCATCTGACACTACTAGCCCATTTGATGCCATCTCATATTTAATTGAAAAGGCCAGAGGAAAGACTAACGTAGTGCAAAAGTCTAGTTTGACAGAGTTTTTGAAAACAGCAAATAATCCTGTTCGTTATCCACAATTTGGCGGTTTAAGCGTTGAACAAACTCAAGAAAAGTTAGGGATTAAATTTAGAAGTTGGAAGGCAGTTATTGATGAATTAGTTAAACAAGGAATTGAAGTTTAAAGATGAAAGGGAAAAATAAAACAGCCTTTATTACAGGTGTCTCCGGGCAAGATGGTAGCTATCTTGCTGAGCTTCTACTAAAAAAAGACTATCGAGTCGTAGGAATGGTGCGACGAACTTCTGCAAACACGCATCTAGAAAATATTAAGCATATTAAAAACGACATCGATTTAGTTTATGGAGATCTTATCGACGGAGTTGTTTTGGCTGGAGTCTTATCACAATATCAACCAGACGAGATCTATAATATCGCTGCTCAATCAATTCCTCGTGAGTCTTTTAAACAGCCGATCCATACTGGTGAGATTACTGCTTTAGGACCAGTTCGTCTTCTTGAAGCAATGCGTCAACTTTTGCCAAAATCGAAATTTTATCAGGCATCAACTTGCGAGATTTTCGGAAATTTACCGGGAACTCCTAAAAAAGAGTTATTTAATGAAACTGGTCCTTTTTATCCTAATAATCCATATGCAATCGCGAAACATTATGCACACCAGATGGCAGTTTATTATCGAAACTATCAAAAGATGTTTGTTTCCTGCGGTATTTTGTTTAATCACGAAAGCCCTCGTCGAGGACCTGATTTTGTAACGAGAAAAATCGCGCGGGGAGTAGCCTGCATCAAGCTTGGTGTATCTGATCTTCCCATAAACGAAGATGGAAAACCATTAATTCAAAAGGGGAAACTAATGTTAGGAACACTTGATGCGATTCGAGATTGGGGATTTGCAGGAGATTATGTGGAAGCGATGCATTTAATATTAAATCAGGAAATCCCGGGTGATTTCGTGATTGCAACCGGTGTTAAACATACCATTCGTGATTTTTGCGAAAAAGCATTTAACTATGTGGGGTTAGACTATCAGAAATATGTAGTGACTGACCCTTCATTCGTCCGGCCTAGTGAGATTGATTTTATGATTGGAGATGCGTCTAAGGCTAAAAAAGTTTTGGGTTGGCAACCTAAGGTTAATTTTGACAAACTTGTCGCAATGATGGTGGACGCTGAATTAGCTAATTTCAGATGAGTCTTTCTCTCTCCACTCCTTAATTTTTCCATGATTACCGGTTAACAGAACTTCTGGCACTTTCCAACCATTAAATTCTTCCGGGCGAGTATATTGAGGGTGCTCAAGATAGTTACCGGTAGAATTGGGTTTACAATTTACTGTAGAGAACGATTCATACAAAGTAGCTTCGGGTTTTTTTAACACGCCAGGAATAAGTCTTGTGACACTATCGACGATAACCATAGCAGGAATTTCACCACCAGTTAAAACATAGTCGCCAATGCTGATAGTTTCGTCCACAAGATGGTCCACCACCCGTTGGTCTACTCCTTCATAATGTCCACAAATAAGCACGATTTGATCCAAACAAGTCAGTTCAAGAGCCTTTTTTTGTGTAAATTTTTGACCGCGAGCATCCATCAAAATAACTTTTCTCTTCGGCTGTTTGGGGAGGGTCTCCAGGGCATTAAAAATTGGCTCTACCCGCATAATCATCCCCGCTCCGCCGCCATACGGCCGGTCGTCGACTGCTCCTCGCTCGTTTACTGCCCAGTTACGTAAATCATGAAAATTGATTTTGATTAACGAGTTGAGCGTAGCCCGGTGAAGTATACTTTGCTTAAATGGTCCGTCAAACATGTCGGGAAAAAGAGTTAATATATCAAACGTCATAGTCTATATTTTAAGCTATCGCTTTGATATACTCAAATTATGAATATTGTCGTAGTGATGCCCACATACAATGAAGTAGAAAACATCGGTCGAATGATTGATATCTTGGCGGGAAAGGAATTTCCTCTAATCAAGAATCACAAAATGATGCTCCTGGTCGTAGATGATAAATCTCCTGATGGGACGGGAAAAGTTGTTACTGAGATGATGAGTAAATACAAGAGCGTTTATTTGTTGGAGGGTGATAAACAGGGGTTGGGAGTGGCTTTTACCCGTGGTTTCGCTCACGCCATGGATAAATTAAAAGCTGATGCAGTCATGGAAATGGATGCTGATTTTCAACATGATCCGGCAGATGTAAAACGATTTGTGGCTGAATTCGATAATGGGGCGGATTACATTTTGGGGTCAAGATTTATTAAGGGTGGTTCCATTCCCAAAGATTGGGGATTATATCGTACGTTCCTGTCAGTAGTAGGAAACTTATTTATTCGCAGTGTACTTTGGTTGTGGGATGTTCATGATTTAACAACTGGATATCGATTGGCAAGGGTGGATGGATTCATTAATAAAATCGATTTTTCTAAGATTTTATCTAAATCATATGCCTATAAGATCCATCTACTTTACGAAATGAGGCATCGTGGGGCAAAAATTGTGGAAATTCCAATCAAGTTCGTTAGTCGAGAGAAAGGTTGGAGCAAAATGGATGGGGATGATTTCTTTGAGAGTTTGAAAGTAGTGATAAAAATTCGTTTACGTAGCCTATTTTCATGAAGAAAAAAGTAATAGTGGTCGCTCCTACATACAACGAAGAAGAGAATATTGCCGGTTTTATTGAAGCAGTGCTTTCGGAACAAAAAAATCTTTCGTTATATAACCTAGAAATTTTGGTTTCTGATAGCCACTCAGCCGATAAAACTGGAGAAATTGTTAAAAAAATCGCTTTAAAAAACAAAAATGTTCACTATTTGGACGTTAAAGATCGCGGTTTGGGATTAGGATTACTTCGAGGTCTTGATTTTGCCATTAATAAATTGGGAGCTAACCTTCTAGTCACGATGGAAGCAGATTTATCTTGCGATCCGCGTCAACTTAAAGATTTTTTGACTAAATTAGAAAAAGTGGACTTAGTAATTGGAAGTCGTTATGTGGCTGGTGGTAGAATTACTAATTGGTCTTGGTGGAGAAAGGCTTTAAGTCTTTATGCCAATTACCTTTTAAGAATTTTATCTATGGGTTGGCATATACACGAATATACCAATCTTTATCGTGCTTTTACATCTTCAGCCTGGTTAAAAATACGAAATAAGGTTGGAATTCATCTGGGGTGGTTATTTGTTCCTTCATTCGTCTTTGAGGCAATTGATGCCAATCTTTCCATTGTGGAACAGCCAATTATCTATTTTGATCGTTTTGGTGGCCGTTCTAAAATGAGAACAATTTCGTATACTAAGAATTTATTGCATTATGCGTTAAGATTTAGATTAAAGAAAATTTATGGATCACTTTCTTAAATTTCTTGTCGTCGGGACGACGGGTTTTATAATTAATACTGTTCTACTTCTACTGGGCGTAAAAGTGGGTTTAAAGCCATCGATTGCCGGTCCACTTGGTGCTGAATTCGCGGTTATTTCAAATTTTATACTCAATAATTTTTGGACTTTTTCTGACAAAAAGATTACTGACTACTCTGTCCTTCCCGGAAAGTTTATCCAATTTAATATTCTCTCATTTGGTTCAGTGGTTATCCAATTTTCATTTTTAAAAATTGGAGAACGAATTTTTGGCTTAAAAAAATTCAAAGAGCCGGCAATTGAGGCCGATACTTTTAAACCATTAAGGTTTTTTAAAAAACTTCCACTTGTTTCCAAAGTTAGCTGGTATTTTATTTTTTATGTTGCAGGGGTGGGTATTGGCTTAATTGTTAATTATTTAATCTACAGCCTTATTATTTGGAAGTAGGAACTTCTCATGGCAAAACTGTTTACTACCCGAAATCTATTCATACTAATTTTTATTTTGGCAGTTCTCCTTAGGCTTTATAGACTTCCCGAATATGTCCAATTTTTGGGTGATGAGGGTCGAGACGCACTGGCAGTAAAACGGATGATTGTTGATCACCAATGGACATTGTTGGGACCTACAGCGTCTGTCGGCGGGTTTTATATTGGGCCAATCTACTATTATTTTATCATGCCATTTTTGTGGCTTTTCAAGCTTAATCCGGTTGGTCCAGCTTATTTTTCAGTGATTGTTGGTTTGGCAATGATTGTTTCAACATACTATTTTTGTAAAAAGTTTTTTGGAGAAAAGGAAGCCCTAGTAACTACATTCTTAATGTCTATTTCCCCTGAAATGGTCTACATCTCGCGTTTTTCTTGGAACCCAAATCCTATGCCATTCTTTGCTTTAATTACAATTTTGTTGGTCTACTTTGCTTCAGTTACCAAAAAGAGAATATTTGTATTCTTAGCTGGTCTCTCAGTTGGAATAATGCAGCAATTACATTACATAGATTTAATTTTCATGCCAATTTTGGGATTAGCAATTTTGGTTACACTGCCAAGAAAAGAGTTTATAAAAAATATAATTTTGGGGACTGCGGGATTTCTTCTGGGAGATTCCCTCTTTTTAATTTTTGAGTTGCGCCATAATTTCCCTAACATTAGGAGCGTACTTGAATTTATAAGTAGGGGTGGAAAGACTGTTTCTCCTCGGAGTTTAGATCTTTTTTGGCTACTCGATGATATTACTAGAAGATGTTACGAAATAGTTCTTGGTTTCCACGGAACTATACTGAATATCTATTATTATCTTTCCATGTTTGGTTTGGTAGTTTGGCTTAAGGAGAAGATTCAAATTAAAGAAGAGAGAGTCAAAATATGGTTAATTTTAATATGGTTATTAATTGGTGCTTTGGGGGTCGGTTCCTATCAGGGAACACTTTCAAATCATTATTTTGGTTATCTTTTTCCTTTACCATTTATGTTTTTGGGTATTTTCGCAGCGAGATTCCTTTTAAATAAAAAAATATTAATTCCATTTTTTCTGATCTGGTTAGTAGTTTTGATCTATTTTGAAATTAAAAATTTATATCTTTGGTATCCACCAAATAATCAAGTTACCCAAACTAGTAAGGTGGCTAGAATGGTTGCCAATTTGGCGTTAGAAAAACCATATAATTTTGCTTTAATCACACCCGGAAATAGTGACCATGCCTATCGTTATTTCTTAGAGGTTTGGCAAAAAGCGCCCACAACAATAATTAATCCAGACCTTGATCTATCTCGTAAAACGGTTACAGACCAGTTAATTATCGTGTGTGAACAAGCGGAGTGTAAACCGTTGGGTAATCCATTGTGGGAAGTAGCTGGGTTTGGTAGGGCGGAGATTGCAGAGAAGCAGATTGGCCCGGCTGGAATAGTGGTTTATAAGCTCGTTCACTATCGGGGGAAATGAGACTTTTGCCATAAGCATGAACAGTCACTGGCTAGGATTCCAGATATTTTTTGACTTACTTGTCTCAAGCGCATAAAATGAGATCAACGAAGAATGAATAAACCAGTTTTTCTATCAATTATTATTCCTTCATATAATGAAACTGAAAATCTTAGGCGTGGTGTCCTTTCCGAAGTGGCTACATACCTTGGTAAACAATCATATACGTGGGAAGTTCTTATTAGTGATGATGGCTCCAGCGATGAAAATTCCATAAAACTTGCTAAAGATTTTTGTGAAAAAAATTCAGGCTTTAGTTTTTTACAAAACGAGCACGCTGGTAAACCATTTGCGGTTTGGTCAGGCATCAAAAAATCTCTAGGTGAGGTCATTCTTTTTACTGATATGGATCAGTCCACCCCAATTTATGAGTTAGAAAAATTACTTCCCTACTACCAACGTGGTTTTGACATTGTTATAGGAAGTCGGGGAATGGAACGGACTAATTTTTCAGTTTTTAGAAAATTAGCCTCGGTGATTTTTCTAGAATTGCGTAAGCCATTTTTATTGTCAGACATTATTGATACACAGGCTGGTTTTAAATCTTTTAAAAGCTCTGTTGCCAAAGAGTTATTTCCCCTGTTGGATGTAATTAAACATGGAACAGGGAATGTTAAAGGTTGGAATGTCACCTCGTTTGACGTCGAGTTATTAGTTGCTGCGGAAAAACGAGGTTATAAAATTGCAGAAGTTCCTATCGAATGGGCTGATCGAGATATTGCTAAAGGCAAACAAAAAGAAGGTAGTAAATTTGTTTCTGAATCAATAAGAATGATAAAAGAAATTATTCGAGTTAAGAAAAACGAAATGAGTGGCTTATACGATAAATGATCGCTGCATATTACCTAGTCCTCTTTGTTCTCTCAATCTACTCTTTTACGCAAATTGATCTTAATCTAACTTTGTTCCAAAATTCGGTTTTTCTCTATTTTCAGCAATTAGTCGTCAGCTTAGGTTACTACAATCGTCCTCTTTCCTCCATAATTTATTTTGCACTTATTTTAATATTAGTAATTTTTAATATTTATTTTTTAAGACTAGCTAGAGTTGGGAAATTAAATCTCAGTAAAGTAATCTTACTCGTTGTGCCTTTAATTATCTTAGGGTTTATTTCATACCCCGCATTTTCATACGATTTTTTTAATTATCTTTTTGATGCCAGAATTATCACTAAATATGGCCAGAATCCCTGGTTATTTAAACCGTTAGACTTCCCGGCAGATCAGTGGTTGCGGTTTATGCATTGGGTACATCGCACCTATCCATATGGCCCAACCTGGCTGTTTTTGACAGCGCCATTTTCATATTTTGGATTTGAAAAATTAGTGTTAACAATGTTGAACTTTAAAATAATGTTTATTGGCTTTTACGTGGGAAGTTTAGTAATGATTTATAAAATTCTTAATAAGGTTGACTCTAAAAATAAACTATATGGGTTACTTTATTATGGACTTAATCCACTAGTAATTATCGAATCAATAGTTAGTCCGCACATTGATTCAGCTATGACATTTTTTATGTTGCTGGGATTTTATGTGTTAATTAAGGAAAAGAAAGGATTATCATTTATTGCACTTTTATTTTCCGGTGGAATTAAATTTATTACATTAATCTTATTACCCATACCATTTATTAAAAAATCTTGGCAAACAATATTGGATATGTCATTTATTTTGAGTTTTTTAGTATTGCTGCCTGTAATTTGGCAGCGGGAACTTAATCCCTGGTATTTCCTGCCAATAATTTCTTTAGCGGCCTTAATGAAAGACCGGTTTTTCCTAAAGGGGCTCACCCTATCTGTTTCGTTTGGTTTGCTCCTTCGTTACTTGCCATTTATATATGTAGGGAGCTACCCTACTGAGGTACAATTAGCCAAAAATATCATTGTATTTATCCCAATAGTCATATTTATTGTTTTGTTTTATGTTCAAAAAAGCACAAACCATACTAAGTCGTAATTGGCTGATAATTCTAATCGTTACATTTGGCGCCTTTGTACGATGGGGTCGTTTGGATGTTACGATGCCCTTTTTTATGATCAGGCGAGAGATGCATTAAAAGCTGTGGCAATTCTCCAAGGACGATTTGTTTTAGTAGGTCCAACAACTGATGTGCCAGGGCTATTCATGGGACCATTTTGGTTTTACCTTCTTGCTATTGCTAATCTAATTTCGAGGAACAATCCATTAGGAGTGGCGTTCCTAATTAGTTTTTTTGACCTTGCCACAATTTATTTCCTTTATGTTTTGGGAAAGAAATTTTTTAGCACAAAAACTGGCTTGATAACCGCAACTATTTGGGCGATTGCTCCTTTTGCAATCTCATACGTCACATTTTTATCTAATGCCTCAACAACAGCGTTTTTGGTGTGTCTGTTAGTTCTGTCACTTATGAATTTAGAGAAATCAGAGAATTATTTAATAATTATCGCCGGCGCAAGTGGCATTATTTTTTAACTTAATCCCGCTTCGGCATTTTTTGTATTTCCGTTCACTGCGGTTTCTACCTTTTTCTTAAGAAAATATATTAAAACCTGGAAAATAGTGGTTTTCTCATCCGTAGTTTTTATTGGTAGTTTTTTGCCTCAAATACTTTTTGATATTAGAAATCAATTTATCGGTGTCACAGGCTTAAAAGCGATATTTATTAAATCTGGTCCAAGCGAAGGATTTTCCCATGGACTTTGGCTTAGATACGAAATATTTAAAGATGAATTAGCTGGCTATACTTTTTGGGGACAAAAACAATTCTCGGTATTAATTTTAGTCTTATCTGGTTTGACATTACTTAAAGACGCGAAAAGAAAACAATTAATATTTTTTTTGTGGCTATTTATTCCTCTATTTGTTTATTTCTTTCTTTATCCAAGAGCTGAATCACACCCACACTATATGCTAGCTTGGGTACCGGTGGCAGTAATTTCTTTAGCTGAATTTTTAACAATTCTCTATAGAAAAATAAAGATATTCGCGATCGTGCTAACTCTTTTTTTAATTTATTCGGTTACTTTAGGGTTAGTCCGAGAATTTGTTTTTCGTGAGCATATGGCTCAACCTCAAAACCCGAATAATTTAAGTCTTAAGGAAGAACTAGCTGTAGTGGATGCAATCTATCAAAGTGCTCAGGGAAAACCATTTGGATACCACACGTATGGAGTCCTCCCATATTGGGAGGATGCGGAATGGCGTTATCTTCTTTCTTGGTACGGAAAAAATAAATATGGCTATGTTCCTTCAAGAAGGGAAGGGAACCCGATGTTTCTAATATATGAGCCAGATCCATATCTTCCCAATATGCAAGCAAGATGGCTAATAGATTTCCGTGATGCAGAAAAAGGGCCAATGACCCAGGTTATTAAAATCGCTTCATATACAATTATAAGGTTTGATAAAACGAAAACAAAATGAAGAAATTACTTACGATTATCACTAACCCGAAGTTTCTATTAGGCATGATATTAGTATCATCGCTAATTGTAAAGTTTAATAATTTTCACCAAATGGTTCGGATTTGACTACGATCAGGAAATTAATGCTTGGATTGCAAAAACAATTTTAATAGACCATAAACCGGTTTTGATTGGGCCAGAGACGAGCACTGGTGGCATGTATGTTGGTTCATATTTTAATTATATTATCGCTTTATTTTTTATGTTTGGAAAAATGGATCCGTCATTTACAATATGGCTAAATGTTCTTATTTCATTGGTAACGATAGTTTCGTTTTATTGGGTGGGGAAGAAAATATTTAATACTTCCATTGGATTGATTGCATCGTTCTTATACGGATTTTCGGCTATGGCGACTAACTACGATCGGATCTTGTGGAATCACACTCCGATTCCTCTTGTTTCACTCGGAATTTATTATTATTTATTTAAATTTCTAGATAAACGTCGTTTGTTAGACTTATTAATCTCGAGCGTTCTTTTGGGGTTCATGATCCATCTTCATTTCCAGGTTTTATTTGTAATTTTTTTCTTTCTTTTTTCATTAATCTATTTTGGGGGAAGAAATGTGGCCAAAGATTTAAAAGTTTGGATAGTTATAGCTGTCTCTATTGTAATATTTATTGTCCCATTATTAGTTTTTGATTTTCGTCATGATTTTATAAACTTTAACCATTTGATCGCTTTCTTCTTCAAATCTAATAGGGCAGGTGGAGGAAATATATTAAACAATGTTGTAAACATCTCTACTATACAGCTAAATTTTTTTAGAGAGATGTTGTTTAGAAATTCATCATTATTAACTAATACGTTTAGCTTTGGAGTTTTTCTCAGTTTGATTATAGGAGCATATAGAAAAACGAAATCTGAAATGTCGTTCGTACTTTTGCGAAATTTATGTGTTTCATTAATACTAATTTCCACGGTGTTATTCTCTTTTTATAGTGGGCCGCTCCCATCACAATATTTTCTGTTTATGTTCCCTGTCTATATTTTTGTTTGGGCATGTTCCCTTAATATTCTAAAACAATCTAAATTCTCTTTATTATTTCCGATAATAATATTATTCTTCCTAATAACTAATATTCGTCCAATATGGGGTAATTCAGATGAGCTTTCCCTTGAGTATAAGTACCGGTCAGTCTCGTATATCGTTAAAGACTCAAATTCGAAATCTTTTAAAGTAGACTTTATTACGGATCTTGGTAGAAAAACTGGCTTTCAATATCTTTTTTGGTTGCAAGGAAAGAAGCTAATTGATGACATGTCTGTCACAACGGATAAAACGTATAAAATTATTATCCCTTATTATTTAGTAAATCAAAATGAAATATACAGAAAATTTGGTGGAATTGGTATAGTTAAGGTCATATAAAAATAAATAATTTCTGATATAATTTAAAAATGACTAAAGAAAAATGTCTCTACTGTGGTGGTTCGATCTGTTTACTTTTTGAACCGAATAAGTCAAATAAAAAATTAGATCTTAAATTATTTGCGTGCACAAATTGCGGTTTTGGCAAGCATGGAACAATTGTCCAGTGCGAGAAATGTGGAATTGCTTATGTTTCAGATCCAATTACACAAGAAGAGATCTCTAATTTTTATCGTCTTAGTGAAGACGAAACTTATCTCGAAGAGCAAAATGCGCGAGAATGGACGTTTAAACTTTATTTATGGAAGCTAAATAGGCATTTATCTAAAAAGAAAGGCAAATTATTAGATATCGGTACCAATACTGGTTTATTTGTTAAATTAGCCTTGGAAGATGGTTTTGATGCAGTGGGTTTAGAACCAAATAAGGAGGCAGTTAACTTTGCCAAGAAGAAATATAATTTAAACTTAATAAACAAACCATTCGAGAAGAATACATTCCCAGATAAGAGTTTTGATGTAGTGTCCATGTGGGATGTAATCGAGCATTTTACTGATCCAGTATCTGAAATGGAAAAAGTCTATAAATGTCTTAAACCTGGTGGGGTATTTGTTTTTTCGACTATTGACCATGAAAGTTTGGCAGCCAAAGCGGCTGGAACAAATTGGCCCTGGTTTATGGAAATGCATCGGGTTTTCTTGAGCAAAAATACTAGTGAATATTATTTAAAAAAGACAGGTTTCAATAGAGTTGAATTTAGTCCCCACTGGCGATTTCTTTCACTAGGATATTCAGCGACAAGGTTTCGGGCAGTGAGTTACACATTAGGTAATTTGGCAAAAAAACTCGGAGGGATTATAGGAATAAATAAATTTTTAATTCCTTACTACGCCAATGACCTATATGATTGCTATGCATTTAAAGATTAGATCTTAAAGTATATTGAATTAAAACTTAAGAATAATGAACCCCAAAAGGCTTTTAATATGGTTACTATTAATTGTTGGGTTTTCAATTCGGATAATCCCTTTGTTAAGCAACACTGTTCACTTTAGTTTTGACCAAGGCTTAGATATAGCCATGGTTAAGTTTTTGGTGGTCGACCACAAGCTAAATTTGGTAAGTAGATATAGTGGATTTCAAGGTATCTTAATGGGTCCATTTTGGACTTGGCTTCTAGCTATTCCATTTGCTATTTCTGGAGGAAACCCAGCTGCTAACATCATATTTATGTCTTTGATGAGTGTGTTTTTTTGCTTTGTAACATTCTTAATTATTAAACACATGCTAAGTGAGCAACTAGGATGGCTAATATTTATCTTGACAATTTTTTCGCCAATATATTTGCTCGGATCTGGTGTAATTCTTAGTCCGCTCCCGATTATATTTATCTCAATTTTTTATCTGTGGTCATTATGGGAAATATTTGTTTTGAAAAGACTTTCGTTCTGGATGCTTTTATTTTTAGTGATTGGGATATTTTTTCAATTAGAATTAGCGGTGGCTTTTTTTTCATTACCATCAATAATTATTACAGCGTTTTTCTTTAAATCAGTTTCGCCATTTAAATCACGATACTTTTTCTTTGGATTGGGAATTCTGTTTTTAACTTTTATTCCTCAAATTTTGTTTGATATACGACACAATTTGCTAATTAGTCATGGATTTATAAATTTCCTTATTTCAAGCACTACTAGTTTAGGTGGCTCAGGCAGTAATTTAAGTGCACGTTTTGTAGAGCGTTTGTATAGCCTGCAAGAGGATTTGCGAAGTATGGCACTTGTAGAACCATTATGGTTCTCGATGATTATGATAATAATTTCTATTATTGGGTGGAAGACAATTTTTACCCAGAAACTAGTGAAAGAAATTAAACTACTCTACTTACTTCTGGCGATAATTGTTGGTTTTTACGGGTCATTCGTTCTATATCCTGGACCAATTTGGGGATGGTATCGAGTGTCCTTACCAATAGTTTTTCTTTTATTAATTTTTACGCCGTATCCAATTTTATGGAAAAATAAACGATTGCGAATTGGAATGGTTATTATCGCTATATATTATATGTTTACGATAATTAACCCTTTTGGTATCTGGAGCGTATTAACTGTAAAAAATAAAGGAGGCGAAAGCAACTTAAGTAGTCAAATAAAGATACTTGACTATATTTATAGTAATGCCAAAAGTAGTAACTTTTCTGTGTTTGTTTATACGCCCCCAGTGTACGATTACACCTGGCAATATGTATTTTGGTGGTATGGAAGAAACAAATATGGGTATTTACCTAATAATTGGAACTTGTCGGTCCCCTTATTAGGAGTTGGAAAACAAACATTACCCCCTAAATCGGACCAAGGAGTTTTCTATTTAATAATCGAACCAGACCGGGAACATCCAGGGAATCCGGATGGGTGGATAAAATCATTTATCAAAATTGGAAAGACTATTGATCGTAAAATATTTCCAGAAGGAATAATTGTCGAGAAGAGAACAACATGATTAAGCGAATTTTCAATAAGTTGTCATTTCTCCTAATAGGAATAATTTTACTGGCATTAGTATTGCGTCTTTATCAATTGGAAAATATTCCATCAGGTATACATCGTGACGAAGCAGCCCTTGGGTATTCCGCTTATTCGATGATGTTAACTGGACAAGACGAATACGGCAAAGTACCATTTTTTTCATTACAGTCCTTTGGTGATCAGAAATTACCTCTTTACTCTTGGCTATTAGTACCAATTGTAAAACTATTTTCTTTATCTATTTTTTCTACAAGGCTACTTTCTGTTTTAGCGGGTACGATAAGTGTTTACTTAGTTTTTTTTATCGGAAAGAAGTTATTTAGTCCAAAAATTGGGTTTGTGTCTGCATTTCTATTTTGTGTTATGCCGTGGTCAGTTTATTTTAGTCGTGCCGCATATGAAGCTAATGTAGCACTAACATTATTTCTTTTAGGCTTAAGTTTGTTGCTGGTGAAGAGTAAAAAGTCTCATTTATTTTCTGCGTTAATGTTTTCATTAACTCTATTAACCTATCATTCCAGTTATTTTTTCATCCCTATATTTTTATACCTATTTTTAATTGTTGTTAAACTCAGAGATGAACTAGTAAAAACACAAATAATCTCTACATCTATTTTTACTTTATTTTGGATATTAATGATTCTGGTTAATTTTCAAAGCAACGGAACAAAAGTTTCCGGAATTAATATAACCAGTAATCCTTCAACAGTCCACGCGGATGTTGAATTACCAAGGAATGTTCATACCGGGAATAAGTCAATTCTTACAATTATTCATAATCGTTATGAAATTTACGCAACTCAAATCTTCGAAAGTTATATTAATTTTTTTACACCACAATTTTTAGTTGAGCAAGGAGGAATTAATCTCCAGCATAATATGCCAGATAAGGGTAATTTATCTTTTGTCGAATACTTACTATTGTTTTCTGGTGCATTGCTATTAATAGTTAAAAAACCGAAATATTGGGCTCTGCTTCTTGGGTGGTTTTTTTTAGCACCTCTAATCGGTTCGTTTACTCGAGAGTCTCCTCATTACGCGAGATCTCTATTTGGTGCTCCAGTTATCTCATTAATTGGTGGATACGCGCTGACATGCCTATTAAGTATTTCCAATAAATTTCGTTCACTATTAAATATCGGAGTTACAGGCATTTTTACATTTATTATTCTTATTTTTCTTGATAATTATTTTGTACATTTTCCGCTTTATAATTCTGAGTCATGGAATTATGGTTTATCTACAAGTGTTAAAACGGCAGTAGGCATAAAAGATAATTATTTGGCAATAGTAACTACAGAAAAGAGTGTGTTTCCCTATATATATTTCCTATTTTTTAATAAATATTCACCGAGTCAATATAAGAATAATGTAATTAGAAATAAACAGGATCGGGAAGGGTTTGTCAGTGTTCAGTCTTTTGATAAATACTTTTTTTCCGATAAAATTAATTGGGGACAATTAGTTGAAGATGCAAAGATTCTGCCAATTGAAGACACATATAGAATATTAATTATCGATCAAGTGAAGAATATCCCCGCAAGTTTAATTGACGATATGGAAAGTGGTAGGCTAGAAAAAATTCACAAAAAATCTTTAAAAATTATCAAAACGATAAATCATTATTCTGATAAGTTGCCGGTATATTTTTTAGTTGAGGTGCGATTAGGTAATACTTCTGACTGGAAATCATACATAAAATAGCATGATACCTCTTCCAACCAATATCTTCCCCTACTGGTTTTTCCCTTGGAACACAGACACATGGTCCGGATATACTCAATTCATTTTTCATAAAGAACTATTGGCGATTGATACACTCCGTCAATTATTTGTATGGAAAGAATACTGTTTTTCCCTATTAAGGCAGGGTATTTGGCCATTATGGAACCCATATAATTTTTCTGGCCAACCGTTAATTGCAAATTTTCAATCGTCTATTTTTTATCCGCTTAGCTGGTTTTTTGCGTTTTTAAGTTCAAAAGATGCCTGGTCAGTTTATATTTTTTCTCAGCCAATTTTAGCAGGTTTATTTTTCTATCTTTACCTTTATTACTCTTCTAAAAACAAACTATCTGCGTTAATGGGGACGATTAGCTTATTAACTTGTGGTTTTTTTGCGACTAGATATTTCTGGGGAGTATATTTACACCCTTTAATTTGGTTACCAGCCGCTTTATTAACGGTGGATTTATTTAAGAACTTAAGAATTAGTAAATTATTATTCACAATATTAGCGTCTATCGAAGTATCATTAATAATTTTGGCTGGATATCCTCAAATTGCATTTCTTGCTCTTTCAGTTTTCTTTAGTTATGCGTTATTTCGACTGGGATTTAAAAAAATACTCCTAGTGCTTGCTTCAATAATTTTAGCCTTAGGAATTACTAGTGCACAAATGTTACCGACAGCCGAGCTTTACCAAAATTCATTACGTGAAGGAAAAGCAAGTGAAAAGAACTTTGGTCAAACAATGATTTTGCCACAACATTTTATTACTACCTTATCAGTGGATTTTTTTGGCAACCCGGCCAATAACAATTACGCGGGTAAGGGGGACTATAGCGGCGTCAACATGTATGTTGGAATAATTCCTCTAATTTTTGCGATTTACGGAATATTTAACTTTAAGAAAGACAAAAAAATGTACTTTTGGGGATCGATTGGAATTATTGGAATAATTTTTGCTCTAGATTCCCCAATTGCTTGGATCCCGTATGTTTTTAATATACCGATTCTTTCCAGTGGTTCTCCTTGGAATACATTAATTTTGTACCACATCTCGATCGCGATTTTGTCATCGTATGGTTTTGCTGAATATATTAAAAATAAACACTTATTTCCTTTAAAAATTGCCGGCGTTGTGCTTCTTTTACAGATGATTCTTTTATTTATTGGCTATAAATTATCATTGCCGTTTAAAAATACTCTTTTTTTAATGAGTGCTACCACACTTTTTATCGGTGCAAATATTCTACCGAAGAAACTGTCTGTAATTGTTTGTTTATTAATTTCAATTTTATTCGGATGTTACTACGTATTAAAAATGTCACCATTCGGAGAAGAAAAATATTTTTATCCAAGTCATGTTTTAATTAGATATTTACAGTCAAAAAATGACCAATATCGTTTTTTTGGATACGGCGGAGCGAGAATAGCTACTAACTTAGCAACCCATTATAAAATTTATAGTCCTGAAGGGTATGATAGTTTATCTCCCAAGTGGATTGGGGAACTTTATTCCACAACCGATCTAGGTAAGTTCCCTGACTATATAAATAGAGCTGATATTCTAATTTCTGAAAAGGATACTGTTAATCGTGAGAGGATATTAAATCTAATGGGTGTGAAATATTTTCTTGATAAATCAGATGTAAAGGATGGTGATAATGGTGCCAATGTAGCGAAATATCCGCCTAATAAATTTTCTCTATTAGAACAATGGGGACCAATTTCAATTTATGAAAATAAATTAGTGTTGCCGAGAGTTTTTATGGCTGATTCATATGTGGTGACAATTGGGGAAGAGGCAATTAAGAAAATTTATGATCCAGAGCTTAATTTGGCCAGAACGTTGATTTTCGAAATAGATCCTCATGTAGATAATTTGGGGCTTGGCGATGCGGAGATAAGCGAATATGGTCCAAACGCAATTACAATTCGAACCAAGAATGTTAAACAAAGCTTACTTTTCTTATCAGACACATACTTCCCCGGATGGAAAGCTTCGATAAATGGTAAGGAAGCAAAAATTATTAAAGCAGACTACGCTTTCCGTGCAATTATTGTTCCTGCTGGTGAGAACGTGGTAAAGTTAACCTATCAACCAGAGTCATTTCGCGATGGTTTAGTTGTCAGTTTATTTAGTCTATTTGTCATGTTATGTTTAGGATTAAAAGTCTTCTTAAAAAGAATTGGCCGCTAATTTTTTTCTTAGGTGCTAACGTGGCCCTATTTTGGCCGCTGTATATTTATAAACTATTGCCATTTCCAGGGGACCTATTAGTATCTTTTTTCTTTCCCTGGAGCGGTGGGGGGTTTGCCGGATTTAATCCTTGGACAACACACAAAGAATATATAGCGTCGGATGTTGTCCGGGCAATTTACCCGTGGAAGGCGCTCGTTATTGACCAATTTTTAGCGGGTAAAGTTCCGTTATGGAACCCGTATAATTTTTCAGGCTCACCTCTTTTAGCTAATTTTCAGTCAGGTACATTTTATCCAACAAATCTACTTTTTTTGATATTTCCCAAAATTGCGGCTTGGACACTCGACGTAACTGTTTTTTTATTTTTAATTGCATTGGCCACCTACTTATTCCTTCGATCTCTAAATCTCTCAAAATTTAGTAGTGTATTTGGTGCCTTAGTGGTTTCTAACCTTACCTACCTAATTACCTGGCACGAATTGTTGGTAATATCTCACACCTTTATTTCTTTGCCACTCTCCCTGTGGGCAATAAATAAATATAAAGAAACTGCTAAATCCAAATGGTTGGGTTTCCTTTCGATCTTCTTATTACTAGCAGTTTTTGCTGGTCACGTCCAAACAATGTTGTACGTATTTGTGATCACCATACTGTATGGAATATTTAAGCGAATATCTATTTTTAAGCTTATTTTTACGTTTGGATTAACATTAATTTTAGGTTCAGTTCAACTTTTTCCGTCTTTAGAATATTATCTTCGAACAGCCAGAGAATTTGGTGAAACGAAAGATCTTTATGCGACTCATTTATTTCCTTGGAGAAATTTAATTACTATGTTTTCCCCGGATTTCTTCGGCAATCCAGTGACTGGAAACTTTTGGGGGTGGGATTATCACAATTCATTAGTCTACATTGGCATCGTGGCGTTGTCATTTATTCCATTAGTATTCATAAATATCCGTAAAAATTTAACAATTATTTTTTTCGTAGTGCTCGCCCTTATTGGATTATTTTTTGCTACTAACCCGCTCGCGTTTTTATTAGAAAAATTACCAGTTTTTTCGACCGGGATTCCCGCTAGAACTATTATTTTGTTTACCTTTGGACTATCGATTCTGTCAGCATTTGGTTTTGAGCAATGGATAGTTAATAAAGGAAATATTCCCTGGAAATTTTTAATTGGCACGTCCATTTTTCTGTTGGGTCCAGTCATAGTTTTATTCCTATTTTTATTAAGATCATCTGACCCTAATTTATTAGTAGCAAAACGCAACTTAATTTTCCCGGGAATAATTTTAGTAATAACAATTTTAACTTTAATTGGAGTAAAACAATTTCGCAAATTATTTATGGTTGGGTTAGTAATTTTATTTTTTCTGGCGATTGGAGAGTATGCCAGATTTTTTAATAAAATTACCCCTTTTGCTAGTAATGAGTTCGTTTTTCCTGAACACCCCGTGATCGAATATTTGCAAAATAAAGCCGGGATAAATAGATTTTACGGTGTAGATACAGCATTTTTTCAGAGCAATTTTTCTACCTATTATCATATTTTTGACGCTCAAGGTTATGATCCACTTTACATTAAGAGCTACTCAGAATTTATCGGCAGTGCGAATGATGGCAAAATCCCTGCCTCGTTGTCCAGAGTGGATGCCGTTTTACCATTTAGTGATTCTTTCTATCGAGAACGGGCGATGGATATTTTGGGAATTAAATATATTTTAGATAAAAATGACTTATTTAAATCTGAATGGGAACCAGAATTGAATAAATTTCCCCCGAATAAGTACCAATTGGTTTGGCAGAAATCTAAATGGAAAATATATGAACGATTGTCTGTTTTACCAAGGGTATTTGTTACCAATCAATATGAAGTTATACCCGTTAAAAGCATTATTTCTCGTCTTTATGATTCTAATTTCGATCATAAGAATAAGATTATTTTGGAAGATGACCTCAAATTAAAAGGCGGGTTACCATTCAATTTACGCGCTGAACCAATAAATTACTCACCAAATAAAATTGTAATAAGCCTTAACATACCGGATTCTGGTTTACTATTTTTATCTGACACTTATTATCCCGGGTGGAATGCGTATGTTGATGGTAAGCTAACTAAAATTTATCGCGCAGATTATACCTTTAGATCAGTAATTGTCCCTAAGGGTCAACATGAGGTAGAATTTAGATATGAACCAGTTTGGTTCAGTTATGGGTTACTGTCAAGCTTGGCGGGATTCCTTATTGTTATATGTTTAATCTTAAAGCCCTCATTAAAGAACATTGGCCATTAATATTATTTGCCTTTATTATCCATCTCGCTTGGTTTTGGCAATTTTATTTTAAGGGGCTTTTACCATTTCCAGGAGACCTATTAACTTCGTTTTTCTTCCCCTGGAACAGTGGTGGTTTTTCTGGTTTTGATCAGTGGACTACTCATAAGGACGTAATTGCAGCTGATGTAATTAGGCAAATGTACCCCTGGAAAACCTTTGCTTTTGATTTAATCCGTACCGGACAGTTCCCCTTATGGAACCCATATAATTTTTCTGGCTACCCGTTAATTTCTAATCTTCAATCGTCAATTTTTTTTATTGGTAATTTTGTGTTTCTAATTTTTCCCACAATTATTGCTTGGACTAGCTTAGTGTTATATCTACCACTATTTATACTTCTGTTCTCATATATTTTTCTTAAATCACTTAAATTATCCTCAATGGCTAGCGCATTTGGGGCAGTAGTAATCAGTAATTTGTCATATTTAGTTGTTTGGCATGAACAGTTAATCATCACACAAGCGGCCATGTTCTTACCATTAACACTTTGGGCAGTAAATAAATATACTGACACAAAGAAGATTAGTTATTTTCTGTTAATCGCTCTAACTTATGCGTTCTCAATTTTTGGGGGCCACGCACAAACTTTTATCTACGTTGTTTTAATTTCTGCCCCCTACATGCTAATTAAGGGAGTTAAACCCTGGATACCAATATTAAGTTTATTTCTTGGTATATCGTTGGGAGCAGTTCAGCTTTTGCCTACTATTGAAATTTACTTAAATTCGGCTCGAGAGGGAGATGCGACGCGTTCTTTATTTGCTCCATTTATTCTTCCTTGGTCTAACTTAGTAACAACTCTTGCTCCAGATTTTTTTGGAAATCCAGCAACCAATAATTTCTGGGGGAAGCAATATGGCGATTTTGAAGCATATTTTGGAATTGGAGCATTGGCACTTTCTTTATTTGCTATATTTCGAGGTTTAGTGTGCAGAGAGGCAAAATATTTTCTCGTGATGGCCTTAGTTGGTTTATTCTTTTCTGTTTGGCCGCTTGTTTATCTACCTCATATTCTTAATATTCCCATTCTTGCCAGTGGTGTTCCCGCGCGAATGATTTTTGTTTTCCAGTTTTCTATGGGAATTTTGTCTGCATTTGGAATTGATTTCATTATTAAAAACTTAGGAAAACTTAAAACGAAAACTTTAATTCCGTTATTTTTACCTGGATTCGTTTTAGTTGTTTTATGGGTAATGATTTTTATCATTAAAACCTCCAATTTGTTAATTGCTAGAAGTAATTTAATTTTACCGACAGGTATATTTATATTATTTGTCACGACAATCTATCTTGCAAATAAACTTTTCAGATTTTCTCTCGTAAAAGTATCATTAATATTAATTTTAGTGTCATTATCATCATTTGAATATGGTTATTTTTTCAATAAATATCAACCCTTCTCCGCACCAAAATTTACCTTTCCTGATCATCCGGTTACCGAATTTCTTCAAAAAAATGCAGGAATCGATCGTTTTTATGGTTTTGGGACATCATATATTGATAATAATTTTGCGACATATTACAAAATATATAGTGCTGAAGGGTGGGACTCACTTTATATTAAGCGTTATGGCGAGCTTTTGGCATCTTCAAAGAACGGAGAATACACCAGTGAAATAAAAAGATCTGACGCGCTTTTTGGCTCAGTAGATAATGCTTATCGAAACCGGCTCTTCGATATTTTGGGTGTCAAATATATTTTAGACAAAAACGATGATCCAAAAAGTAATTGGGAACCAGAAATAGAAAAGTTTTCCCAAGATAAATATCAACTAGTCTGGCAAAAATTTAAATGGAAGGCATATGAACGTAAAACAGCTCTTCCTAGAATTTTCTTAAGCGGAAGTTATGAAACATATAGTGACGCTAAAGAACTACTTTCGCGATTGTATTCACCGAATTTTGACTATCGCCATACTGTTTTGCTTGAGACTAATCCAAGTTTAAACTTAGGATCTTTACTAGGTGAAGTAAGTATGCTTTCTTATAAACCAAATAGTATAAAGATAAAAACATCTTCCGAAACAGCTAAGCTCTTGTTTTTGTCAGATACGTATTATCCGGGTTGGGAAGCCAGTGTTGATGGTGTGAGAACGCAAATTTATCGTGCTGATTACGTTTTTAGAGCTGTTTATGTTCCTGCAGGTAACCATATTGTGGAGTTTGTTTATCAACCCCTATCATTTAGAATCGGACTTATAATTTCAGCGCTATCATTTTTATTCTTAATAGTTATCTTTTTAATATTTTCTAAAAATAAAAAAACGAAATGAAGATTATCAAAAAATATTGGCCAATATTGCTCATTTTTATTTTAATATTAATACCATTCATTCCTGTACTTAATTCTAGTTTTTTTCTTAGTGATGATGGTGAATGGATGGTAATTAGATTGTCTGCCTTTCATGAAGCACTACGCACTGGTCAATTTCCAGTCCGGTTCTTGTGGAGACTTAATTATGGATATGGTTATCCCGTAACAAATTTTTTATATCCACTCCCCTTTTATATAGGTGAGTTGTTTCATTTAATGGGCCTAAGTTTTAGCTCGTCGATCAAGTGGGTTTTCATTCTATCGAGTTTCCTTGGTTCTCTCGGCATGTATTTTTTTTCTCAAAAAAAATGGGGAACGATGATCGCATTTCTTGTTGCCATATTTTATGCCTACTTTCCTTACCGCCTATTCGATGTATATGTGAGAGGTTCACTCGGTGAGATTGTGGCTTTAGCCGTTGCTCCGTGGGTTTTTATTTCGATTGACCAGTTTTTTACGGAGCCTAAAATCAAGAAGTTTGCAATTTCATCACTATTGATCGCAGGATTAATTGTTTCACATAACACCTTAGCTTTTATGTTTTTACCGGTAGTTTTCGGATATGTTCTATTTGTGTATAAAAATCCAAAATTTAACTTATTTCGAATATCTTTAATTTTTTTACTGTCGTTAATTATTTCTTGTTTTTTCTGGCTCCCTGCATTACATGATTTACAATATGTAATTGCAAGTAGGGTAGATATATCCTCATATTCCCAATATTTTTTAACGCCACAGGTTTTTCAATATACCTTGGGCTTACCATTTATAGTTTTATGTTTCTTAGGATTAAGAAATTTAAATTTACTTAAAAGTAAAATAATTGTTTTTTGGGTTACTGTTTTAATCATAGGTTTATTTTTTTCGTCGAGTCTCTCTCAATTTATTTGGGAAAGATTACCTCTTACAAAAGCAGTCCAATTTCCGTGGAGATTTATGTCCCTCGTTATGTTTGCGGCGACAGTGTTGTTGGGAAACTTTCTTGGCTTTTTAAAAAAGTCAATTTTTACACTCGCATTATTAATATTATTTATCTCCCCGATATTTTTAGTTTCAATAAATACGGTTTTTAGACCGAACGGATATTATGAGACAAATGATGCGACTACGACAGTTAAGGACGAATATAGCAACATATGGTTAAAAGAAAAGTTAAAAAATCGTCCAGACAAAAAATTTGAATTTATCAGCGGCGATGTTTTACAAAAGGATTCTAATATTTTTGTCGTTAGGAAGGTTTCTCTAATGCAAGCAAATGTAATGTACTTTCCTGGAATCAAGGTTTATGTAGACGGTCAAGAACAGGTGATAGAATATGAGTCTTCAGGTTTAGTACGATTTTTTCTATTACCTGGTCAACATATAGTGCAAGTTAGATTTGAAGGTTCAAAGTTACACATGAAATCAAATTTAGTCTCATTATTCGGCATAATCTTTTTACTGGCTATTCTTTTTCCATATCGGAGAATAGGGCATATTTATGCAGCAAAACGATAAAATGACATATTTGAAGAAATATCTACCATTAATCCTTATTTTAATTTTATCTTTTTTTTCTTTTCGGGCACTTTTAAATCCCGGGTTCTTTATGATGCATGATAGTCAACAAGTCGCGCGATTATTTGAAATGGATAAGGCGTTGCGTGCTGGCCAGTTTCCCGTGCGTTGGGTGGAAGATCTTGGGTTTGGTTATGGTTACCCATTGTTTAATTTTTATCCGCCGTTTGTATATTATCTTGGAGAAATTGCGCATCTCGTTGGGGTTAGTTTTATTGACTCCATTAAAATTGTTTGGTTTCTAGCTTTAGTCGGTTCAGGGCTTGCAATGTATTTTTTATCTAGAGAATTCTGGGGTAAAACCGGAGCCGTAATATCCGCATTATTTTATATTTATGCTCCATATCATGCTATTGACGCTTATGTAAGGGGAGCGCTGGCAGAATTATTTTCGTTTGTTTGGTTGCCGTTAATTCTATTAATGGCCTACAAGGGAATTAAGGAGAATAAAGCCTTCTATTTTGTTTGGTCAGGAATTTTCCTTGGTTTATTAATGATTACTCATAATTTAATTTTTTTACCATTCGTAATAATTTATACATGTTGGTTTGTTTTAATCTATTCAATTTTTGGTCAAAAAAATTGGTTGAAATTTATAGTTTCTTTCCTACTTCCAATCATCGTTTCCTTCTGTTTAACGGCATTCTTTTGGTTGCCATCACTATCTGAAAAACAATTTACACTCGTAGACGATTTACTAACTAAATCACTGGCTTCCTATAAGATTCATTTCGTATGTCTTAGTCAATTATGGGATAGCCCTTGGGGATTTGGAGGGTCGATTCCTGGATGTGTTGATGGATTATCATTTAAAATTGGAAAACTCCATTTATTTCTCACATCAATAGCCATTGTGGTAGGTTTAATTACTTTTAAGAAACTACCAAAAATATCTAGTTTAATTTTTGGCACAATATTAATTTTTGCTTTCTCTGCTTTTATGACCACTGACTATTCAAGATTTATCTGGGATAACATTTCTCAGCTTTGGTATTTACAATTCCCTTGGAGGTTTTTAGAGTTTGTATCACTCTTAACTGCATTTTTAGCCGGTTCAATAGTCTTGATTATAAAAAATAAGAAAGTTAAATTATGTACCACTAGCGTAGTTGTAATAATATTAATTTTCTTAAGCGCAAAACTATTTGTTCCCCAGACTTATCTAGACACGATAAGCGATAAACAATTAACATCAGATGAAGCGATTAAATGGGATGTTAGCTCTTCATCTTTTGAATATTTACCTCGGGGTATAGCAACTAAATATACTGCACAAAATGTTCTTTGGGTCGACATTAATAAGGAACAAATTGCCACCAGAAAATATATCGTATTATCTGGCAAGCCTGCTTTTTTAAAGGAATTTTTTGCGAGCGATCGTTTCGAATTATCAGGACGATCAGAGTTGGCCTCTATAATTCAGTTTCAGATTACAAACTTTCCTGGTTGGAAGGTTTATATTAACGGGAAAGAGGCTATAATTTCTGATAGTAATAAATACAAGTTGCTGACAATCAACGTGTCAAAAGGTGATTTTAATATCGTTGCAAGATTTACAAATACACCTGTGCGTAGTTTAGGCAATTTGTTGACGATATCGAGTATTGTAGTTTTACTATTATTTTTTTATGTTAATCGAAGAATTAAAGCATAAAGCAATTAGGGGAGTAGTGGCATTAACCGGAAGAACACTTTTGCTTCAGGTGTTTAATCAGATTGGGTTTATCCTATTGTCCCTTTATCTTTTGCCTTCCGATATTGGAACATTTATCGCTGTTTCTGCCTTTAGAGACATATTGGGGCTCTTTACAGACACTGGTTTGGGGGCTGCCTTGATTCAAAAAAAGGAAGAGTTGGACCATTTAGATCTGTCTAGCACCTTCGTCTTGCAAGAAATTTTGGTAATTATCGTCGCCGGGGCAGGATTTCTGTTGACGCAACCTGCTGTGAGAATTCTTTCGCTTGACAAGGCTGGAATGTACTTATATTGGTCATTACTTCTCGTGCTTTTGATAAATTCTCTAAAAGTAATTCCATCAATTGTTCTTGAACGAAGACTTGCCTTTGAAAAACAAGTTCTTCCAGCAATTTTAGAGGCAGCTATTTTTAACATTGTGGCGGTGGCCCTGGCATGGAGAGGTTTTGGTCTTTATTCCTATGCACCTGCATTAATTTTAAGTTCACTTTTTGGTTTAGCTGCATACTATTTTGTTTCTCCATGGCGTCCATCATTACATTTTTCGTGGGAAAAAGCGTCGAGACTTATCTCCTTCGGATTTCAATTTCAAAGTAAGAGCTATTTATCAGTAATTAAGGATCAACTTCTAACAATATTTTTGGCTCGAAATATTGGATCATCAGGTTTAGGTTACTGGGGTTGGGGGCAAAGATGGGCATATAGCCCACTTCGTTTTATTGTTGATAGTGTAAATAAAGTGACCTTTCCGGCCTATTCGCGAGTGCAACATGATAATACTGCCCTCCGTGTTGGGATAGAAAAGTCCCTATTGGGGGTTAGTCTGATATTATTTCCTGTCTTGGCATTAATGGTTATTCTAGTTCCTGGATTAGTGCAACTAATTCCAAAATATCATAAGTGGGATCCCGCTTTAATCTCGTTTTATATTTTATGTGTTCAGGGAGCAATTTCCGGTATTTCCAATATTCTAATTAATGCCTTAGACGCCACTGGTAGAGTTAAAACTACGTTAAAATTTATGCTAATCTGGATATTCTTAACTTGGATATTCACCATTATTCTAATTCCAAGGTTTGGGTTTACGGGAATTGCAATTGCACAACTATTAGTATCCTTAACAATTGTGTTTACGGTTATTGTGTTAAAGAGAGTTATTAATTTTACTTTTTTTGGAAATATAATTACTGCAACAATTGGAGCCGTTGGAGCTGTCTTAGTTGGATTAATATTGCGCTACCTTATGCCAATAAATTATCTTTCACTTGGTCTCCAAGGCTTTGTCTCGTTGTTGACCTATTTATTTTTAGTATGGTTAATTTCAGGAAAAGAACTTAAAGAAAATTTAGCAATTATTACCAGGGTATATAAAAAAGTATTATGAAAGTTGGAATAATTATTATTCATTACAAAAGTCTTGAGAATACAGCGGAGTGTTTAAAGTCGATCGAGAATTTGAAAAAGAATAAGACTGAATTAACAGTTTATATCATCGATAATAATTCAGAAATTGGTACCTCGACCTTAAAATCAAATAAAGTATTAGTCAAAATTATTAAGAGTGATAAGAACCTTGGTTATTCTGGTGGAAATAACCTGGGTGGCAATGTGGCATATTTGGACGGGATGGACTATTTATGGTTTTTAAATGATGACATTATTCTTGATAAAAATTGCTTAGATAATTTAGTCAATTTTATTGGAAATCATCCGAAAGCTGGAGTTGTTGGCCCTAAAGTGTATTTTGCCACTGGGTATGAGTATCATAAAGATCGTTATTCTAAATCAGATCTTGGGAATGTGATTTGGTGGGCAGGTGGAAAAATTGATTGGAATAATGTGTGGACAAATCACACTGGCATAGACGAAGTAGATAAAGGCCAATTTAATAAAACTGGCCTCACTGATACTGTTGTTGGTGTAGCGATGCTAGTAACGCGTGATGTTTGGAAGGTGCTGGGTGGTTTTGACGACCGATATTATCTCTATTATGAAGAAGGAGATTTTTGTCAACGAGCGGTGCACGCAGGTTATGAATTATATTATGTCGCTGATTCATTAGTTTGGCATAAAAATTCTGGCTCTTCCGGTCCTGGTTCAAAATTGCATGATTATTTTTTAACTCGCAATCGCCTACTTTTTGGTTATATGTATGCCCCATACCGAACAAAATTCGCTTTATTTCGCGAGAGTGTTCGCATGTTATTTGTTGGACGAACTTGGCAAAAACGAGGAATACTCGATTTTTATCTAGGCAAATTTGGTCGCGGAAGTTTTCCTGAAGAGATATAATTAGGAAATGAATAAAAAAACACCGACTATTTCGATTGCAATTGTTACTCATAATGAAGCGGAAAATATTTCCGAATGCCTAAAAAGTGTTTCTTGGGCTGATGAAATTATTATTGTTGATGGCCAATCTACAGACGAAACAGTAAAAATAGCCAAAAAATCGAAAGCGAAAATTTACGTCGTCGATAACCAACCACTAATGAAAATAAACATGAATCTTTCCTTTCAAAAATGTACTTCAGATTGGATTTTGAGTTTGGACGCGGACGAGAGGATAAGCGCTTCATTAAAAGATGAAATACTTAGTATGGTCAGTGTTGAATCTGAAAATATGGCATATCAAATTCCTCGAAAAAATATAATTTTTGGAAAATGGATTGAGCATACAGGTTGGTATCCCGACTACCAAATTCGACTTTTTAAGAATGGTAAAGGTAGGTTTCCCGCAAAAAATGTTCATGAACTATTAAGTGTCGATGGAAAAATGGGTTCACTCAGTGAGCCCTTAGACCATCTACATTACAAGAATTTGACCGAGTTTTTAAGAAAACTTGATGGTTATACATCGGCCGAATCGCAAAAAATAATAAATAATGGAGGAAACGTATCCTGGTATGATGCTCTAAACTACCCTAAAGAGGAATTTTTAAGTAGATTTTTTTTGCGAGAAGGTTATAAAGACGGCCTTCACGGGCTAGTACTGTCCTTATTGCAAGCTTTTTATTGGGAAGTTGTTTTTGCTAAAATTTGGGAACATCAGGGATTTGAGAGCTATAATAGTTCTAGCTTTTTAATTGATATAAATAAGCGATTCAAATCTATAGTGCAGGATTGGAACTACTGGATGATGGAAAGTACAATCGACAAAAGCTCGAAATTTAAATTAAAAGTTAAAAATAAAATAAGTAAATTTTTTTAATTAATGCCTAATAAGATTAATCCAGAAATATCAGTTGCCGTACCACTTTATAACGAAGAAAAAAACGTTGGCGAATTATACCGACGACTAATAGATGTTTTAAAATCAACAGGAAAAACGTATGAAATTGTGTTTGTAAACGACGGAAGTCGTGATAGAACAGCGGATGAATTAAAGAAGATAAATAGTCATGATAAACAGGTTAAAGTTATATTTTTATCACGTAATTTTGGCCATGAGGCAGCAGTAACTGCAGCTTTAGACCACACTAACGGCGAAATTGTTGTTTTGATGGATGGGGATTTGCAAGACGCTCCAGAATTTATTCCTGAAATGCTAAAAAAATTGTCTGATGGATATGATGTCGTTTATGCTCAACACAACAAACGAAATGATCCAACCTTACGAAAAATTCTTTTCAAATCATTCTACGCAGTTATGGACAAGCTTTCCTCATATAAATTACCAACTGAAGCGGGAGCATTTTCCGTGATGCGCCGGCCTGTGGTGGATGTTCTATCGTCTATGACCGAAAGGAATAGATATGTAGCTGGCTTACGTTCTTGGGTAGGATTTAAGCAGGCAGCTATAGATTACGAAAAACAGCCAAGATTTGCCGGAGTTGCGCCACAGACGTTTTCGAAGCTATTAAAAATGGGTATGGATGGTTTATTTTCATTTTCATATGTTCCCTTAAGGATGGCAACATATTTGGGAATGTTAGTATCTCTGGGGGCTTTTCTAGCTATTCTAGACGTTCTATACCAAAAACTTGTCGCTGGTACTGCCATATTGGGTTGGTCGTCACCTCTAGTCGCCACTCTATTCATCGGCGGTGTACAATTAATTATCCTAGGTATCGTTGGTGAATATCTTGGAAGAATCTATGATGAAGTTAAAAGACGCCCTTACTACGTGGTCTCAGAAAAAATTGGTTTTTAGCCTAGCAATTTTATTCACCGTATTAGTTATCTGGGTCCAGGGAATAACTATCTTCTCGAGTGGTGTCAGTAACTCACAAGGTAATTTGATTTTTCATAACTATGTTTTATTCCAAGATAGCAATGTCCACCTTGGATTAATTGGTGAAATGAAACATCGGTTCCCGCCGACAAATTTTGCGGCCGGTGGAATCCCGTTAAAAAATTATCACTACCTCTTTGATGCAGTAGCGGCTCTAATCGGAAAAATTAGTGGAATCGGTACATTAGATTTGTATTATCGCATTATTCCAATAGGACTATCTATTTTATTAAGTGCAGTTATTTATCTCACTACATATAAGTTAACCAAAAATCATTGGACTTCAGCTCTGGCAATTTTTTTTACAGTATTTTCGACCAGTTTCGGACAACTAACTGTATATGTTAAGAATTTTTTTCATCTAAATTCTGTCACTGGCGGAAGTAATATGTACATGACAGATCAAATTTTAGACCTTCTTATTAATCCTCAAAGCCAATTAGGAATAATTATTTTTTTAGTTCTGTTCCTGTTACTTTCTTGGTATGTCGAAAAAAAGAAATCCATATTTTTAATAGTATACGCACTACTACTCGGTTTTTCGTTCGGAGTTAAGGCTTATGGTGGGATAGTTTTTGCACCAGCAGCAGTTTTAACAAGTTTATGGATGTTATGGAGAAATCGGGATGTTAAGCCGCTAATTGCCACATTTGCTGGTTGCTTTATTATGTTTCTTTGGATTCGAGCCACCATCGATTCAGGTGTAGCTGGAATGCAATTTGCTCCCATGTGGACAATCGACAAAATGATGATGGATCTAGACAGGCTAAACGAACCACGTTTTTACCTCCTTCGAGAACACTATCTAGGAACCGGGAATTGGGTACGTTTAATTATGCTTTACTCTGGAGGGATAACGCTATATTTAGTTGGAAGCTTAGGGTTTCGAATTTTAGGAATACTCGTTGCGATAAAATTAATTCTAAACTGGAAAAAAATTAGTCCTGCCACTCTTTTTTTACTCTCTGCTGCTCTTGTCTCTTGGTCAATTCCAATTTTTCCATATGCGACAATTCTTTCTGGAATTTTGTTTTCAATTTTTATTTTTGACATTACGAATTTTTTCAAAAATCGCATCGCTAAATTATTCGTAATTGTTTTTTTCATATTTTTAACTCTAGTCTTAATTAGTAAACAAATAATTTATAGATTTTCTACCCCAGGAGAAGAATTTGTTATTTCTAAAGAGTTTGTTGACGCTGCTTTATTTGCGAAGACGAACACACCAGAAGATTCGATTTTTTTATCAGCTCCAACTGATTTTAACTTTAGAATTCCAATCTTTTCTTCTTTAAGCGAAAGAAGAACAGTTTATTCATGCCGATCATTGGTAGCTCAAGTTGGGGTTGATTCAGAAAAAACGGAAAAACAGCTCATTGGTTTCTTTAATGGGCAAGATTATCCCATTAGTTTTGATTATCTGGTTTTGGGCAAGAGTGACGTTGCAAAGTTTGCTAGAATAGACTTCAAACGTGATCTTTCGTTGGTTTATCAAAATTCACAGATATCAATATGGAAAAGAATAAAATCATGATCTCAGCAGTTTTATTTGTTTTTTGGCCAGATGAGGCTAATTATATTGAAGCTTGCTTGAAGACTTTGGATTGGGCTGATGAAATTATTGTTATCGAGAACAGTGCGAATGATGAAACAATTAAAGTTGTTAAAAAATACACCCAAAAAGTTTATAAGTCAAAATCCAATAGTTTCGCAGAAAGACATAACCTTGGAAAAGAACTGTCCAAGGGAGAATGGATATTCTATATTGATGCCGATGAAAGAGTATCTCGAAGTTTGTCTGCAGAGATAAAAAATTCAATTAATGGTTCGTTCGACGCTTTTGAGGTACGACGAGTTAATTTTTTCCTCGCCAAGGAAGTAAGGTATGGTGATCGATACCCAGATTATGTAGTTAGGCTATTTCGCAAGTCTAAGCTCATTTCTTGGACAGGAATTATTCACGAGTCTTCAAATGTTGATGGGAAAATTGGTCGTTTAAGTAATCCATTTTTTCATTTAACGCATAGAAATATATTTTCCATGTTAGAAAAAACAATCAATT